>ERZ795045.165-NODE-165-length-86035-cov-55.202419_pt1 | contig 86035 bp, 81 predicted proteins | sample MGYA00375129_ERZ795045 | MGnify/ENA primary metagenome ERZ795045 (study PRJEB30174, sample SAMN05720166) | activated sludge metagenome | isolation source: anaerobic digester from wastewater treatment plant | place: Japan | collected 2015-05-15 ...
AATGTTGCACGCATTAATAGCACCTCCTATATATGTTTTAATTATATGCATTTAACAGACATATTGTCAATATGGAAATAATATGGCAAAGCTAATAATTTAACTAAGTTAACAAAGATTATTGAGTTTTTAAGGTAAAAACCATAAACCTAATCAACAAGGGGTATATATGGCAAGAATACATATCTGTCTTGTATCAGCCCAACCCATACCTAATCTTATCCCCCTCCGAATGGAGGGATTGAAACCTGAAAAGGTAATATTACTTGTTACGCCTGATATGACCATTCAATCAGAAAGGCTTGAAAAGGTTATAAAAAGTTGGGGTATAAAAGTTGAGAAGCATCCTATAGCCCCATATGATTTAAACTCAGCCCGAGAAACATGCATTGGTCTTTTAACTGAATATGAAAATGAAGAAATGATACTTAATGCAACTGGCGGTACTAAGATAATGGCATTTGCTGCTTTCGAGGTTTTTAGAGAACTGGGTAAAAAGATTATTTATGTAGATACACAGGATAAATTGATTCAAATGCTCTCGCCTGATTTTAAAAAAATTGATTTTGCAGGTGTAATAAAGGTTCCCCAATATCTTCAGGCATACGGGCAGACTATAATCAGTGAAAAGGATACAACCATAATTAACAAGCATATCCCTATCTTTAATGAACTTGTAAAACTTTGCGATATATATCAGGATGCGGTTAAAATTTTAAATAAATATAGTGCTCCATTTAGAAATGCAAGGACATTTCCACTTGACGTTAAAGTTGAAGAAGATGACAGCATGATGCCTGGATTTAAAGATTTAATGATGCTATTTGAGAAACATGATATTCTATATTTAAAAAACGGTATCTTAAAATTTAAAGGACTTGATGATTTAGAATTTGTTTCTGGAGGCTGGCTTGAAGAATATGTATACAGTATTGTTAAGTCTATTAATGTAACTGATATACGTATGGGCGTAGAGGTAAGATGGGATACACCTGGAAAAAGACACCCTTTTAATGAATATGACATTGTCTTTACCCACAATAACAGGCTTTATTTAATAGAGTGCAAAACAAAAAGATTTGAAGGTCTTGATATAAAAGATTCCAACGACAATGCCATATATAAACTTGATAGTTTAAGAGATAAGGCAGGTGGAGTATACGGCAAAGGGATGCTTGTTTCCTACCAAAGGTTAACAGATGAACAAAAACGCCGTCTTTCTGCTAACAGGCTTGAATTTTGTGATGGAATTGAATTAAGAAATTTAAAAAATAGGATTCAGAAATGGATAGAGTAAATAATAATAAAAAAAAGGTTTTGATAGCTTTTCTTGGAAGAGCTTCATATCAAGATACATTATATACAATTGAGGGATGTTCATATAAAGAAAAGCTTGCTTTTAAGGCGATCTATAAACATTTCAGCCCTTTTGAAAAAACATACATAATAGGGACAGAAGAATCCAGCTGGAGTCAACTAAATGACCAACCTCATATTCCTATATATATACCTTATGGGAAAAAAGTTGAAGAATTCTGGGAGATCTTCGATATATTGAAAAACAATATTGATGTGAAAGATTCACAGGTGATATTTGATTTTACCCATGGGTTTAGGGTGTTACCTCTTTTTGGGGCAATCTTTGTTCGCCTCCTTCAATATATCGAACCTACAGCGGTTTTATCCCATGTATTTTATGGTAGTTATGAACCAAATCAAAACGTAACACCTATTGTGGATCTATCTCCTTTTGTGGACCTTCTGGATTGGATTGATGCAGTAAATGAATTTACAAAATATGGCGAACTCGGTGCTTTTGCATCTAAAGTAGGAAGAGAGTACAATCGTGCATATAAAGAAAATTTTTCAAAAAAACCAAAAGTTATTGGTAGTTTTTATAAAAAGCTCGACAAAATTTCAAAAATACTTAACCTCACCTATACCCCACTTATTTTTCCAGAAAGCAGAGAGTTGTCTCACATTATTGAAAGTGAGGCTTTACAGGACGAAACCAATTTTTTTATAAAACCACTGGGATTACTTTTACCAAAACTAAAGGCATTTACAAATCAATTTGAAAAGGAAAGTATATGGGAGTCACATTTATCAGTTGCCAGATTTTATTCAGAAAATAACCGTTTAACCCAGTCCTTACTTGTCTTGAGAGAAGCAATTATTTCATATTTGTGCGAAAAAAATTGCAGAGATTTATATGACATTGAAACACGTGAGGAGATAGCATCGAATCTTAACAGTAAATGTAAAGACTCAGATGAGCCTATTTATAAGTTATGGAATAAAACAAGGGAATTAAGAAATGATGTTGGTCATGCTTTTATGAAATTAAAAGGTCATGATACAAAACCTCAAAAAATTGCTGAAAAGGTAAAAAGACTTATAAAAGAGGCAGAGAATGTTTTAAGAAAGGAAACGTAATGAAGGAAATTGATGTTTCAAAACTTTATAATGGAAATGCAAAGCTAAGCGAACTTGAAAACTATATTGCCAAGGCCATCTCCCTTGCCGGCGAAGGTCAGGATGTGGTGCTTACAGGCCAGGGACCAATATGGCTTTATTTGAAGATCGCCCATGCATTGCACGGCAAGGCGCGCAAATTGATATATCGCTCACCTGTATCAGGGGATGTAGTGATCTTTGACCATAGCCCCGATTGATAAAAAGGATGGATTTTGGAAGTAAAGCATTACAATAAAATTGTATACTTACTTCAAGATAAGGGGGGTAAAATCTCACCTGTGTGGGATAATAATACAAAAAGGGGGAAGATAAAATGTCAACATACACATTTAAAATAAAAGATAAAATATTAACCGTTGATGCCTTTGACATAGATGATGCCCTAAATAAAGCAGGCATTGACCCATGGGATGAGTATGAGCTCATTGAATCTGAAGATGATTTTGAAAACAAGTGTTTTTTATCAGCCATAACAGATGACATATTGTTTAATGAATAAGGGCATATAGTGTAACCTGTTATAAAAAAAGCTATATCTTTATCTACCCATCTTTCCCCTTAATTTTATACACTACAGCCAAGCAGGTCTAAAATAATTTTCTGTTCCTTAGTTAACGTTACAATTTTGCTCCAGTTAAACCTTTCTTTTGTTGATTTCAAGTCAACTTTATAAACAGGCTGTAATTTCTCCAGTACATAGATGGCAGAGATGTTTCTTTTCTTTAATCTGTATTGCATATAGGAAAGTATTGCATATGCTAAATAGCAGATCTTTATATGTGCCTTTACATGGGTAAGTAAATATTTTCTTATAGGATGTAAATTTATAGAGCTTTTTAACTCCTTGAATGCCTTTTCAACTATATCTTTTTCATAATATGATCTCACCACTTCCTCTTCTGATAAATCTGTGGTGTGATAAATCAAAGAATATCCCATATACCTGGCTTCCTCGGGTTTATAACTATCACCTATCTCCATTGCCTCCATTCTTTTAGCCACCTCTATTTCAGGATTATATACTGCTATGAGTCTACCATCTTCAAAATCAAAACCAATTATATACACCCTGGTATTTTTCAGTTTAATCTGATTCTCAGGCTGGAATATCTCCTCACGGTCTATTGTGCTTAGATACTTAATCTTTAGCTTTTTATTCAACCTTATCCCTGTAATTACCTTCTGATTGAGTGCCCTTAAATCCGAGAGGTTCTCATAGCTTATCATCCCACGGTCTATTATGATAATCTCAAATCCTTTTAGCCTGCTCTCTGTCAATAAATCCTGAAATATTTTTATATTGCTGATATTCCCTTCATATGTCCTGTGCATTATGGGAAAGCCTTCCTCTTTTGTAACTGCCAGTGCAATCTGGATTAGTTTACCGTATTTACCGTCTTTACCCTTCCTTGATTTCCAGTCTGCCTGGCTGCCAGAAAAGTATGTGTCTGTTACATCTAAAACCAGGGCTATCTTTTCTTTTCTCTCTAAACTCAGCTTTTTAAATATTTTATCCTCTATTTCACTGAAATCTAATTCCTCTAATTCATCCAGTGCTGAATAGAGATGCTTGTCGATTATTTTATCTATATTTAAAAGCTCTTTAAGACAGGTTAGTTCAATATACTCGGGAATTTTATATAGAGATTTTCGATTTACTATCTGTGTATAGATTAGAAGGAGTATGTGTTTATACCTGTCTCCCAGTATATCAGGAAGGTTAAGTCTTAATGCAATATCATGGAGTACCTTATAATTTAAATACTGTTTTACTGATTCTATTTCAATGTCATCTGTTCTTATCCTTCTTATGACCTGTCCATCCTCTTCTTTACCTATATAACGTATCACCTTTTGCTTAACCTTTCCTTCTTCACGATAATTTTTTACCTCTGCCAGATAAACTGCATTTCCCTTCTTTATTTTTCTTATAAATGCCATATAGTGTACATATTATATACCACTAAATAAAACTGCCAAGGAAAATTTTATATGTTTTTAATTAGTTATGTGTAGTGTAGATTTTTAGGGGGAAAGATGGGAAAATAAAAAAAATCGGCGCCATCTTTGCATCCTCGGGTTTACTGAGTGCAGCAAGGCCAACAAAGAGGAAAAACCCCCCAACAGAGATAGGGGATGCCCTGGCAAAATCCCTCCAGCCAGGACTCCTCCAAGCCCTGACAGAAATCTGGGGTGAAGAAGCACCTGTTTCAATATGGTTATATCTACCTGTTATATCACCCATAATTCTTGATAAAGCCTTTTAGAATATTTATAGACCATTAACGCTGGATCAAAAAACCGCTCCTTAGATCACTGAAAATCTCACTGAAAATCACCAAGGCGGCCGATATATTACCGGATTGGAAGTTTAGACTGTCTATACCAACATTTGTAGAGATATTGGAATTTATAATTATCTATCCTTGTTTTTTAACCAACTCTTTACCTTTATCGGTGAGCCAGCATGCCCTGTAGGTATCCCCTGCTACAGTTCCTCCAAGCCCTGTCTCGGCAAGACCTTTTTTGCATAGATTTTCAAGTATGAGCCTGTCAGCCCTTCCTCGGCAGACCTTGTCAATCCAGGTAGCCCTCCTGTAGCCCCCTCCTGTATACTGATTATCTTCAATTTTTTTGAGCATTTCCATCTCTTCCTGGGTAATATCCATAAATACCTTCTTAAATCTCTCTTTTTTTTATTGAAAAATCAACATATTTTTCCAAATTTTAGATCATTGGGTTTAGCCCTTATATGCCTCGAGAAAGGATGCCATGTCTTCAGGGATAGGGGCCTCTATAAAGACAGGAATGCCCTTGATAGGATGGCTCAATTCTATCCTGAAGGCATGGAGCATAGGTCTTTCTGTTAGATGTCTTGTCCTCTTTCCGTATATCTCATCACCAACTATAGGGTTACCTATATGGGCAAGATGGACCCTTATCTGATGTGTCCTCCCTGTCTTCGGGTATGCCTCAACATATGTGTAGCCTTTAAGTCTATCCAGAATCTTTACGGTTGTCAGGGCATCCCTTCCACCCTGTCTTGTGACAGCCATCTTTTTTCTCTCTACAGGATGCCTGCCTATATTACCCTCTATTATAAGGCTGTTATCTATTATGTTACCCTCTACTATAGCCCTGTACACCTTGATAAGACCCCTCTGTTTGAACATGGCCGATAGCATCTCCTGGGTCCTTGAATCCTTTGCTACAAGTATCACCCCTGTTGTCCCTTTATCGAGCCTGTGGACTATCCCTGGTCTTAAAGAGATCTGACAGGCTGCCTCATTGAATGGATTTTCACTGCCGGAAAGGTATACACCGTGTTTGAATGATGGGTCTTTCAGGTATCCCAAAACCGCATTTACCAGTGTCCCCTCTGGGTGACCGAAGGAAGGATGGACTACCATACCTGCAGGTTTATTTATGGCAAGAATGTATTCATCCTCATAAAGGATCTGAAGGGGTATATCCTGGGGCTCAAGGTTTAAGGGTTCTTCCTCTGGTATAAACCCCTGTAAAACCATCCCCTTTTTGACCTTTTGAGATGGCCTTGGGGTCTTATTGTCCACCAGGATGTGGCCTTCCTCTATGGCCGACTTTACCTTTGTCCTTGTAACAGAGAACCTCTCGGAGATATAGACATCAAGCCTCTGGCCTGATGTCTCCATGACAGTATGGGAGATGTCTATCCTTTTCCTTGATGTTGTCCCCCCTTGGTCCTTTTTATCCATGTTTCGGGGATTACCCTATCCTGTGAGGGCCTCTTTTATGCCTGCAATCAGGTCTTTTTCATCCTCCCTCTGGAGCGTCCTCATATCCAACAGGAGCCTGTCCTTTTCTATCCTCCCTATTATAGGGATTTTAAGGGACCTTAGCCTCTTCTCAAACCTCTCTATGCCCATCTCAGGTTCCAGGGCAAGACCAAAAGAAGGTATGGAGACATCTGGGAGGGACCCGCCCCCTACCTCTGATGACATGGGGATCACTGCAACAGATGATAACCCCTTTAAATGCTTAATCTTTCTCAATAAGGCCCATGCCCTCCTTCTCAGCCTGTCCTTGTCCTCAAATATCATGCGCATAGTGGGTATCTTCTGCCTTGCCCAAGATTCGTCGAGATAGAGTATCAATGTGCTCTCAAGCCCGGCAAGGGTAAATTTGTCAGGTCTAAGTGCCCTTGTCAGGGGATTTGATTTGCATGCCTCAATATATGCTGCCTTTCCTATTATTATACCTGCCTGGGGGGCACCGAGGAGCTTATCTCCGCTGAAGGATATGATGTCTATACCCTTTTTTAACTCCTGTATTATGGAGGGCTCTTCATGGGCGCCCCTGCCCATGATGGGATATAAGAGCCCACTGCCTGCATCAAAATATGTGGGGATACTGTATTTGTTTCCCAGGGAGACTATCTCCTCTGTTGTCAACTGACGTGTAAACCCCTTTATTACATAGTTGCTCGTATGTGCCTTCATAAATAGGCCTGTTGATAAGGTGACAGCCTCTTCATAGTCTCTTAAATGGGTCCTGTTTGTGGTCCCCACCTCTTTCAGGATTGCACCGCTCTTCTTCATTACATCTGGTATCCTGAATGAGCCACCTATCTCTATAAGTTCGCCCCTTGAGATGACCACCTCTTTACCATTGGCAAGGGTGTTTAAGACAAGGAGCACTGCCCCGGCATTGTTGTTCACCACAAGGGCATCCTCGGCCCCTGTAAGCCTCTTTATAATCTGTAGGCAGTGGTTGTGCCTGTCCCCTCTTGTGCCCTTTTCAAGGTCATATTCCAGATTTGTGTATGAAGATGCAGCGTTTTTTATGGCCTCAATGGCGCAATCAGCAAGGAGAGACCTGCCGAGGTTTGTATGGATGATTATGCCAGTGCCGTTTATAACCCTTTTTAGGCCCGGGGATACCTGCTCTTCAGCTAAGCGATAGGTAGAAGATATAATTTCCTCTAAAGGGGGTATGGATAAAACCCTTTCCTTTTTTATATCCTCCCGCAGGCTATCAAGGTATTGCCTCAGTGCATCCTTTGCCACGGTCTCCGGGTATCTCTTTATAATGTCCTGCCATGCCCTGTTTTTTATTATCTCGTCTACTTTGGGTATTTGCCTCAATAAATTTTTAGTCATATCAGGATAACCTGCATGGAATCTCAAGACCCTTGCAAATCAATACAGAGGTCTCGGGGTTTATTAAAGATGAACCTATACATTCTAAACATCATTGCGTCTGCTTATTTTGTATCATACAAATATACCTTTATCAACATACTAAATTCCATAAATTTGTTGACATGAAATATTGGATTGTGCTAAAAATAGAACAACATGGAACAGAACATAACTAAAATAAACAGAAATTGGTGGTGGCAGTTGTTATAGGTGTGAAACCGTGAACAACATGCCACAGGCGGTTTCACACCGCCTGTGGCTTTTTTGTTTAAGGGGCCATGGGCTTAAAAAACCCATGACCCCTTTTTTATTGAAAAAAGGAGGAAAAGACATGGAAAAGAAGATCTTTTTAAAGGAGAGCGAGATACCCAGGCAATGGTATAACATCCAGGCTGACCTGCCCACGCCCTTGCCGCCTCCCCTTAATCCTGCCACAGGTGAGCCTATTACACCGGATATGCTGGCGCCCATATTCCCCATGAACCTCATAGAGCAGGAGGTATCCGGGGAGCGTTTTATTGATATACCGGAAGAGGTCCTGGATAGGCTTTTGATCTGGAGGCCCACACCTCTTTGCAGGGCATACAGCCTTGAAAGATTCCTCGGGACGCCGGCAAGGATATATTTTAAAAATGAGGGGGTAAGCCCTCCAGGTAGCCACAAACCCAATACTGCCATCCCTCAGGCATATTACAACAAGGTCTTTGGCATCAAGAGGCTCACCACAGAGACAGGTGCAGGTCAATGGGGCAGTGCCCTTGCCTTTGCCTGCCATCAGTTTGGCCTGGAGCTAAAGATATATATGGTAAGGGTAAGCTATAATCAGAAGCCATACAGGAGGGTTATGATGGAGGTATGGGGTGGCAGGTGCATCCCAAGTCCCAGCATGGACACAAACGCAGGCAGGAGGTTTCTTGATGAAAACCCAGAGCACCCCGGGAGTCTTGGCATTGCCATAAGCGAGGCAATAGAGGATGCAGTAACATCAAAGAACACAAAATACTCATTGGGGAGTGTCTTAAACCATGTGATGTTGCATCAAACCATCATCGGCCTTGAGGCACAGAAACAGCTTGCCTCTATTGGCGAGTACCCTGATGTGGTGATAGGTTGTGTCGGCGGAGGCAGTAACTTTGCCGGTATTGCATTCCCTTTTATCAGGGACAAGATAAACGGCAAGGACATAAAGATAATAGCGTCTGAACCTACATCTTGCCCTACCCTTACCAAAGGCCCCTATGTCTATGACTTCGGTGATACTGCTGAGACTACCCCTTTACTACCCATGCACTCCATAGGGCACGGTTTTGTCCCGGCACCTATCCATGCCGGGGGACTCAGGTATCATGGCATGGCACCCCTTGTGAGCAGGCTCTTGCTGGATGGCCTCATAGAGGCAAGGGCATATTCACAGCTTGAGACATTTGCAGCAGGCATTACCTTTGCCAGGACAGAGGGTTTTATCCCTGCCCCTGAGACAGACCATGCCATTGCATGTGTCATAGATGAGGCAAAAAAGGCAAAAGAGGAGGGAAGGGAAAAGGTCATACTGATGAACTGGAGCGGACACGGCGTTATAGACCTTGCCTCATATGATGCATATATGGCAGGGAGGCTTGAAAATTTTGAGCTCCCTGACGAAGATATAGCAAGGCTTATTAAAGACCTGGAGAAATTTCCAAAACCTGTATAAAATCTTTAGATGATGGGTGGTAAAAAAGATATACAGGAAAAGATATGGAAGGTTTAAGTGTTATGGGTGATGGGCCATAGGCGATGGGTGATATTTTCAGGAGGTCTATTTGGAAATATATTGCATACAGATGGGTAGTATAATAGAATTCTCTTATTGTATGTCTCAGGATAATGGATTACCCTGCAGGAACATAGTGGGGTGCTGGCAGGACAGGTTTGATATCCAGAGGTTTCTCAAATCAAAGTTCACCGAGGAGGAGATGATAAAGGTATTCGGTGGCCTGCCAAAAAATAAACTGGAGAGGATAATAGAGTGCCTGTCCCGTCATAGCGGGAGGATTAAATGAATACAATTCACAATAACGGGTCAAAAGGGTCTTAAGGATGTGTCCTTTCATCCTGGGCCATTTAAAAAGGCCATAGAATTAATGCATCTCGATAAGGAGGTTTGATGCAGCTTTCAGATAGGGTAATGAATGTAAGACCTTCAGGGGTTAGAAAGATCTTTGACCTTGCAAGAAAGGTTAAAGACCCCATAAACTTAAGCATTGGCGAGCCTGACTTTGATATACCTGAGCCCATAAAGGATGAGGGGATTGCATGGATAAAGGCAGGTTTTAACAAATACACGCCCTCTGGCGGTATACCTGAACTCAGGGAGATGCTCCTTAACCACCTGAAGCAAGACAAGGGGATAATATGCGATGATGTTATTATAACAGCAGGTGTAACAGGGGGACTGCTCCTCGCCCTGATGGTAACCCTAAACCCCCTTGATGAGGTCATCATCCCTGACCCGTATTTTGTCCTATACGAATATCAGGTCTTGCTTTTAGGGGGGAGGCCTGTTTTTATCGATACATACCCGGATTTTACCATAAAGGAGGATAGACTAAGGGCTGCCATAACAGACAGGACAAAGGTCATACTCGTCAACAGCCCCAATAACCCCACAGGCATGGTCTGCTCAAGGGAGGAGCTGGAGATGGTGGCAAGGGTGGCAAGGGAGAAAAACATCCTTTTATTCTCCGATGATATATATGACAGATTTGTTTATGAAAATGGAGATGAAAGGGTCTATCTTGGTTCGCTCTATGACAGGACCCTTACGTTTGGTGGTTTTTCAAAGACATGGGGTATGACAGGGTGGCGTCTTGGCTATGTGGCAGGGCCATCTGAGATAATCCAGTGTATGGTTACTATGCAGCAGTATGTCTTCAGTAGTGTCAACTCCTTTGCCCAAAAGGCAGCGCTTAAGGCACTAAGGTATAATACAGATAGCCTTATAGATGCCTATAAACGTAAGAGAGACCTTATATACGAAGGCCTGAAGGATAAATACAATGTATTAAAACCAAAGGGTGCGTATTTTATATTCCCCGAGGTGCCGGATGGCGATGGTGATAGGTTTGTGGAGAAGGCACTCAAAAAAAAGCTCTTTATAATACCCGGAAGTGTCTTTTCAAGCAGAAAGACAAATGTTAGGATATCCTTTGCAGCAAGTGAGGGGGATATCATAAAGGGTATAGAGATACTGAGGAAGATGGCATAATGGATAAGGTCAGCTAAAGGTAAAGGGATTAAGCCCCAGATTACTGCCACACAGGAAAGGACAGTTTATGTATGAGGATATATGCAAATCATTAATAGAAAACAACACAAGGCTAATATATATAACAAACAGGGCACTGGAAAAGACCCTGGAAAAGATGGACAGGGATAACAATCCTTTTCATCATGAGGTCTGTCTTAACGAAAAGATCGCCTTTGAGCTTGGTCTTGCCGGTGGTATTGCATCTAAAAGAACAGCATGCATATTCTCCACCGAAGGCATCTATGAGGCCCTCGACCCTATTATGAGCTCAGCCTACACCGGTGTAAAAAAAGGCCTCCTCATAGTATGCATACAGGATACCCCGCAGGATGTCACACCCCTTGGGCTTTTTTCAAAGATACCTGTAATTGTCGAGGATGGTAATAACCCTGTATCTGATACAATAGGTTATGCCTATTATATCTCAGAGAGATACGAGACCCCGGTGATACTCCAGATATGCCCGGAAGATGAAGGCCACTGGTCAAGGACAGAAGATAAAGGCCTGGGTACAAAGGCAGAGATATTGGCCCAGCATGCAAGCCATGCCTCCCTTTTTATAAAAGACCCTGGCAGGTGGGCAGCAACGCCGAGCTTTAGATACCATCTCCATAAGGCCCTCAATGAAAAGGTGGAAAAGATAAGGGAGGAGTTTGAGACCTACAGGGGGAACAAGTTGCAGATAAAGGGGAAAAACGGCGTTATAACAAGCAAGAAAGCATACCTTGACTTCTATGAAGAGGATACGAGCCTCCTTTTTATATCAACGGTATTCCCCCTGCCCATAAAACTGGTAAACAGCTTTATAGAAAAGATGGATGATGTCCAGCTCATCGAGGGTGAATACCCTGCCATAGAACTCCAGATACCAGACAGAAAAAAGATAACAGCAGAGCATATAAAGATCCCGTCGAGGATAAAAAGGCACGATGAGGACATGTTTGGATTTGAGATAATAAGAGACAGGCTCGGGCCTGCATCCTCCATTAACATGGCCCATGGTATAAAAAAAACAGAGCCCCAGAGGCATATCCTTGCTGTGACATATGAAGACCACTTTCTCCACTCCGGGATGCCTGCATTTATAAATACCATGTATAACAATTCTGCCTATGCACTCCTTATCATGGTAAACAATCAAGAGGATGCCATAAAGAGGTTTATGGATGGATGCGGATTCCATAATTATTTTCATCTCGATAAGGTGGAAGAGATAGAAAAATACAAAGATATGGATGGATTAACTGTGTTCTTCTGCAGGGGTATCATATAAAAATGCGTCAAAAAGGAGAGTCTGTGAATATAGAGATTATATGTGCTGGCATCGGTGGGAGGGGGGTGCTTCTGGCATCAACAATCCTCATAGAGTGTGCTATCAAGGCAGGTCATCATGCCATGGCCTCAGACGAATACGGGATGAGCCAGAGGGGCGGTTCTGTTGTCTCCCACGTCAAGATTGGCAATATCAAGAGCCCTGTGATTGGAAGGGAGAATGCAGATGTCCTGCTGTCTTTTGAAGAGAGTGAGTTTTACAGAAACCTTAGCTTTCTGAAACAAGGGGGGCTCGCAATCATAAACAGTAAAAGCAAGACAATCCCTGATTCTGTAAGAGACCTGTTAAACAGGAGGTCTTGCTCATCTTACCTGATAGACGGTGACGGCATAGCAAAAAAAATGGGTATGATACAGGCATCGAATATGGCGGTTCTCGGTTTTTTCTCAGCCTTTTCCATAGGGCCATATAACTATAAGTCTTTAAGCGATACCTTAAGAGAAAAGGTGCCGGAGAGGTTATTCGAGAAGAATATAGAGGTTTTTAAGGCAGGTTTTTCAGAGGCAGAAAAGGTCTTAAAATGTAAGGGGTTATAGATGAAAAAAGTATATATAGACAAAAGCAGGTGCAAAGGCTGTATGCTCTGCACATATTACTGTCCAAAAAAGATACTCATTGTATCGGATATGGTAAATCAGGATGGATATAGGGTAGTAGCATGCACAGATGATGAAAGATGCATAGGGTGTCTAAGCTGCGCCCACATATGCCCCTGTGCATGTTTTGAGATATACAGGGAACAGCCTGTGGTCACAGGAGGCTTGTTATGACAGGGTCTATGTTCATGCAAGGCAAGGCATCGGCAATACTGGGTGAGGCCATTGTAAGGCTTGTGGATAATGGGAGGGTCTATGGTTTTTCCCACCCCCCGGTAAATGAGATATACGAATATATTGCAAAAAAAGGCATATTTGCCCCAGCATTCTCTATAAAGGAGATGGCAGAAATAGGCCTCGGCATATCAACCGCTGGCAAGAGGACATTTGTCATCACCTCTGGGACAGGCATCTATGATTGTATGGAGGCCATATCCTATGCCACATCATATGAGGTCCCGTTTTTATCCATCCATATAGGAAAAAGCATCCCTGGTTTTGGTAACCCATACCCTTATCAGGGTGACCTGGAGATACTAAAGGCCGGGGACTTCCCCCCCATCATATTCTGTCCTTATATGGTAGATGAGATACCGTTTCTGTTATCCCAGATGGTAGAGCTGTCAGAGAGATACAGGCACCCGGCAGTGTTTTATCTGGATAGTGCCTTGCTCAATATGACCGGGGGTGCAGACCTAAATCTCAAGGTACCCGAGGCATCGTGGGGCCTAAGGACAGAAAAAAGGGTCATAAGTAGCATCTACCTCGAGGTCAGGGATATGGAAAAAAGGCTATCAGGGCTTAAAGAAAAATATAACCTCATAAGGAAAGAGGCAAGGTCACATCTATATATGATGGAAGATGCTGAGTATGTTGTTGTTGCATATGGTATATGCGCCTATATAGCCAAGAAGGCTGTTGACGAGCTCAGACTCATGGATATAAAGGCAGGGATGATTAATCCTGTAATTCTCTCGCCTCTATCAGACCTGAATGGGCAATTCGTGAGGGCAAAAAAGATATATGTTGTAGAGATGAGTAACGGTCAGTTATACCGTTATATAAAAGGTTATGTCGGGGGTGTTGAGATGAAAACCTATAATGCTTACGGTGGATTGATCCCGGATAAGGGGGGTCTCATAGATTATATAAAGGGGTCGCTCTGATGGATGAGAAAAGAAAGATAGAAAAGGTCTATGGCTTTCCTGAGATATTAACAGAGAAAAAAGCCCACTTCTGTCCTGGTTGCTCCCATGGTATAATGACAAAGGTTATATCAGAGGCCATAGGCGAGATGGGGCTTGAAGATTCCTCAATAGGCGTATATGGCGCTGGATGTGCTGCTATTATGTATGACTATATAAACATAAAGGGTGTGGCTGCCCCACCTGGTGGTGCAGTAGGCATAGCTACCGGTATTAAATCCGCAGGAAAGGGCTCCCTTGTCTTTGCATATCAGGGGGAAGGTGACCTTTTTTATGGGTTATCATCCCTTATAGGTGCTGGGGTCAGGGGCGAAGGGATAACAATTATCTGTGAGAATAACCTAAATATGGGGATATCAGGTGGTGCAATGAGCCCTGCAACACCTGTGGGTGTCATGACCACCACATCACCACAGGGGCGGCATATTGCATCATACGGTGCACCTGTAAGCATTGCAGAGATGCTCAAGGACATAAAGGGTATAAAATATATTGCCCGATGTTCTACCCATTCTCCAGGGGCTGTGAGAAAGACAAAGTCTATCATTAAAAAGGCATTTGAGCTACAACTATACGGTGAAGGTACAGCCTTTATCGAGGCCCTCGGCATGTGCCCCACAAACATGCACCTTACCCCGGTAGAGGCAGCATTAAAGATAAGAGAGGTCTATGGCGAATTACAGACAGGAGAGATTAAACACCCATGAAGGAGATACATTTCATAAAGGATAGATGCATAAGGTGTGGTGCATGCAGTGTTGCCTGTGCTGCAGAACATAATAAAAATCATCATCTATACGATTCACTGATAAATATACCCTTTGCACCAAAACAAAAAACTGTTTTTCAGGTTGAACAGGGAGAGGCTTTGCCTCACCCTTTGAGATGTAGAAATTGTGAGGAGCCTGCCTGCATGGAGGCATGTATATCCGGGGCAATGAACAAGGAGCACAGGGTTTTTAGCAATTGGAAGAGGTGTATTGGTTGTTTTATGTGTGTAATGAACTGTCCCTACGGTGCAATACTGCCTTTTTTTGGAAAGGCAGTAAAGTGCGACCAGTGTCTTTTTACAGAAAAACCTGCATGCGTTAGGGCATGTCCTGTTAATGCGCTGGTATTTGTGGATTCTCACGACCTCTCTCTTGTAAGAAAACAAAAACGATGGCGCAATAGAAAAGATATGGATGCGCCGCTTCTCAGAGCAAGATATTGATGGATTATATCATCCTCGGAAACGGTATAGCAGGGATTCAGGGTGCATTAAACATAAGAAGATACGACAGAGAGGGTGATATAACCATTATAACTGATGAAGAGTATGGGTTTTATTCAAGGCCTATGATTACCGATATAATGACAGGGAAGAGACGGCCAGAAGAGATTATACTTATGGGAGAGGAAGGATATAGGGCCTTCGGGTTTAAGTTTATGAAAGGACTGAGCATTAAGAGGATTGACCTTGAAAAAAGGTGCCTCTATTCATCCCAGGACAGGATAAAATTCCATAGACTCTTGATAGCCACAGGGGCAAGGCCAAAGAGGATAAAAAAACATAGGGACGGGGTATATTACCTCAGGTCTATTAAGGATGCGCTGGATATAAAAAGACAACTTAAAAACACAAAAAAGGCCATAGTCTATGGTGGCGGCCCAGTAGGCATAAAAGCTGCCTATGCCCTTTTATCGTGGGGGATGCCTGTGAGTATAATGGTAACCTCTCCCCAGATTATGTCACGGGTCTTTGATAAAAAAACAGCTTCTGTGTTCCAGCGTTTATTTGAGGAAAATGGTGCAAAATTCTATCTAGGCAGCTCTATTGAAGATTTGGTATGGCAAAAAGGCCTAAAGGGTGTGGTCACCGACAGGGGGGACTATATAGATGGGGGCATCCTTATAGTGGGGAAGGGGGTAGTTTCTCATACTGAGATTGCAGAAGATGCAGGCATATCAGTAAATGAAGGTATAATCGTCAATGATATGATGGAGACAAGCGAGGATGGTATATACGCAGCCGGTGATGTGGCAGAGACGAATACGGGGCCAGGCAATAAAGGAAGGGTATTTGCCCTATGGCACACCGGGGCTGAGCAGGGGAAGGTGGCCGGGGCAAACATGGCAGGGGAAAAGAAGATATACAATGGTTCTGTCAGTTCAAACAGTGTTGAGTATTTTGGCATGAAGGCCATATCCATGGGGACTATGGAAGGAGAAGGACTGAAGGAGGAGATATACGAGGATAAAGATGGATACAGGAGGTTCATGTTCAGGGATGAACTCCTTGTGGGCGCCATACTTGTGGGGAATATCCAGGGTGCAGGGATACTCCTTAATGCCATAAAGAAAGGGACACCCCGTTCTATATGGAAAAGAGACTTTCTATCATCCCATTGGCCATGCCTGTCTATCCACCCCAACATAACAATGGAGGTCTTGTTTTGAGGTTAAAACACGAAGTCATGATAGGAAATTTTGCAATTGCCCGAGGTCTTGTTGAGGCAGGTCTTGAGCTGGCAGCAGCATACCCAGGCACCCCGAGTTCAGAGATACTCCCCGGGATAATTGAATTTAACAGGCGGGAGAGAGGCAGTATTTATGCCGAGTGGTCTGTAAACGAAAGATGCAGCCTTGAGGTTGCCCTTGGTGCTGCCATGATAGGAAAGAAGGCAGCAGCCATGATGAAACAGGTCGGTCTAAATGTGGCATGCCCCCCTTTTTTAGGCGCCAAGGAGATGAAAATAAAGGGAGGGCTTGTCCTTGTGGTCTGCGATGACCCGGGACCCCAGTCATCACAGACAGAGCAGGATACAAGACTCATCTCAGCACTTTTTGGTGTGCCTGTATTTGACCCATCATCACCGGCAGAGGCAGCAGACATGGCCTATTATGCCCTCAACTATTCCTTTGAAAACAAGATGCCTGTAATCCTCCGCTCCACCCACAGGGTAAGTCATTCAAGGGAGCCTGTGGCCATATTCCCAGTAGGCAAGAGGAGGCCTGATATAAAAGAGGGGGTGATAGGACTGAAAAAGGGCGAGAGATACAGGACTTCAAGGCTGGGTATCGTAGCCTCTGGCATGTCCTTTTCTGTAGCCATGGATGTCCTCTCGGAAAAAGGCATTGAAAAGGATATCCCTGTCTACAAGGTGTGGGCAATAAACCAGGGCAGGATAGTATGTAAAAATGGACAGGACATCTTGGACTTTATGGATAAGGCAGAGAAGGTACTGGTCCTTGAGGAGACAGATGCAGTCATTGAGCTTATAATAGGAAATAGAGATAAGGTCCTCGGCAGGAGAAACGGATATGTCCCTGGGGCAGGAGAGCTCACATACAATGTAATAAGGGATGTTATAGAGAGGGCAGCAGGGGAAACAGGGGTCTTAAAAGACAGGTTCATCCCGGACAACACCATTGAAGATGCCTTAAAGGGGTTAGATATACCACGGAGGCCCCCAAAGCTATGCGCAGGTTGTCCTCACAGGGCCTCATTCTATGCCATGAGATATTCCTTCCCCGATGCCATATTCCCCGGGGATATAGGCTGTTATACCCTTGGTATCTCCCTTGGTGCTGTAGATACATGCATAGATATGGGTGGCGGCCTGAATCTTGCATCTGGCTTTTTTGAATCCTTTAGACAGGACAAAAGCATTGTCCCCATAATTGCCACCATAGGCGACTCCACATTCTTCCATGCAGGCCTTGCGCCCCTGTATGATGCTGTAATCAAGAACAAAAGTATAGTCCTCGTTATTATGGATAACGGTACCACTGCCATGACAGGGATGCAGCCAACACCCCAGACAGGCATAACTGCCCAGGGAGAGAAAAATACCCCCATATTGATAGAGGAAATAGTCAAGGGCATGGGTATAAAATTTTTAAAGATAGTAGACCCCTATAACCTGCCGCTCATGATAGAGACCATAAAAGAGGCATTTGGGTTTATATCATCAGGGGAAGAAGGCAGGGCAGGGCCTGCCATAATTATTGCAAGAAGGGAGTGTCTCCTTTACGGAAAAGGAAAGGATAGATCTATTCTTGACAGTGTTGCCCTCGAGAAGAACTGTATAGGGTGCAGGAGCTGCCTTAACCTGTTTGACTGTCCTGCCTTTATATGGGACAAGAAGAACAACAGGGTATACATTGATGATGGTTTATGCACTCGGTGCGGGGTCTGCCTTTTTGTATGCCCCATGAATAGGCAGGGAAAGGGTGTTTTTGGATTCCAGGACAGCTATTTTATAAACCACAGGGTCTAATAAGGTTTGGCAGGAAACTCAATAAGGGATGGCCTCAAAACTCTCCATCATCATAATCACAAGGAACACAAGGGAACTCTTAAGGGGGCTCCTCGATTCCATAGAAAAAGACATATCCCTTAGACCTCTTTTAACAGAGACAATAATTGTAGATAATGCCTCTGATGACAACACAGAGGAGATGGTGAGGCTATCCTTTCCCCATGTCATCTATATAAAAAACAAAAAAAATATGGGTTTTGCCAAATCGGCAAACATGGGCTTCTCAAAGACAACCGGGGACTATATACTCTTTTTAAACTCCGATACCATTGTCCTGCCCGGGGAGATAAAAAAAATAATAGATTTTATGGAAAAAGAGGGGTCAGCAGGGATATGTGCACCCCAGCTCGTATACAGCGATATGAGACCCCAACGATCATTCGCCTATGTCCCGAGGCTCTTATTCGAGATTGTCCCCAGGTCCTTCCTTGAGTTTCTATTTCCTAAGAAATATGAAAGGAAAAACAGGACATTTATTGGGCCAAAAGAGGTGGAGTCGCTGATAGGGGCTGCCTTTATGGTAAGGAGGAAGACATTTGAGATGCTCTCCGGCTTTGATGAAAGGTTCTTCTTTTTTCTCGAGGAGACTGATCTATGCGTGAGGGCAAGAAAAGAAAACCAGGGCGTTGTGTTTTATCCTGATGCAAAGATAATCCATCTCCAGGGCAAGACAGTGTCAAAGATGTGGATAAAGGGCAGGATAGAATACAATATATCCCTTTATAAATTCATAAGAAAACATCATTCTCTTTTTTATTACAGTGTATTTAAATCCATAAGGTTTACAAAGGCAGTATTTTTGATAGTCTTTTTGACAGTGTTTCCAGTGCTGCTTCTGGGTAGACATACAAAAAGAAGCTATAGGTATTACTGGAGACTTTTTGTCTGGCACATTAAGGGGTGCCAGGAGGATGCAGGACTAAATGATTTAGACCTAAAGGCCTAACCCTTGAGATATACCACTACCACTAAAGCAGGATGGTATTAGAATCAAAGAAGTCTTTAGTCTGTTGTCTATTGGTTATAAATTAGGTCTCCAAGACAAAGATAACCTCGAGGGTCACCCTGTATTCCACTATCTTGCCATCCTCTACCCTTGCCCTCTGTTCCTTCACCCTTAGCCCTGTAATGCCCCTTAATGTCTTGGCAGCCCTTTTAAAGCCTATGTGTATCGCATCCTCGAAACTCTTGGGCGAGCCGGCAATAACCTCAGTCACCCTTGCAACTCTTCCTTCGGACCTCATTGGAAACCCTCCTCCTTTTTACATATCTTCTTTATGTCATTAATATTTTTTAAAACCTAACAGGAACTATAGCCTCTGTCAACTAATTTTTCTAAGACTTTTGCAAAACCCAGCAAAGGTCTTAGAATTTATCCTGTTTTTTAGCTAAATTTTTATAACTATATGAAGAATATACTACTAACTATGGATGGGTGGCTTGATTATTTAATAATATTAATAAAATCTCATTGCCAAACTGATTCATTTTTTATATGATTGTTAAATCATGGTCTCAGGGGCAAAAAAAGGGCATAAAGCACTTAACTATGTCTCTGAACTCATCAAGATAGGTATAGCCTTATCCTCTGAACATAATATAGAAAGGCTCCTTGAGATGATTGTTGATCAGGCAAGGAGACTTACCAATGCCGATGGCGGCACCCTCTACATATTAAATGATGAAAAAACAGCCCTGGATTTTGCTATTGTCCAGAATGCATCTTTGAATGTCCGCATGGGTGGGTCAGGAAAACCTATGAAATGGAAGCCTGTTAACCTTAAAAACATAGACGGCAGCCCCAACTATACCAATGTCTCATCTTATGTGGCACTATCAGGGGAGGTTATTAATATATCCGATGTATATAATGCAAAAGGATTCAATTTCGATGGCACAAAAAGGTTTGATGCAGGGACAGGATACCGTTCCAAGTCCATGCTCGTTGTGCCCATGCGTAACCACGAGAACGATATTATTGGTGTCCTGCAGCTTTTAAATGCCATAGACAAGAAAACAGGTAAGATAATAAAATTTTCCCGAACAAGCCAGGATATAACCCTCTCCCTTGCCTCACAGGCAGCCATTGCCCTTACTAACAACAGGCTTATTCAGGACCTTGCCAACCTATTAGAATCTTTTATAAGGTCCATTGCCGCTGCCATAGATGAGAAATCACCATACACAGGTGGCCACGTAAAGAGGGTAGCAGGGCTGGTAATGGACATAGCGGAGAGGATAAACCAATGTACAGAGGGATATTTTAAAGACATACATTTTTCTGCTGATGAGCTCAATGAATTGAGGATTGCAGCATGGCTCCATGATGTGGGAAAGATCACCATGCCAGAACATGTTGTGGACAAGGCTACAAAGCTTGAGACCGTATGCGACAGGGTCATGCTTTTAAAGACACGCTTTGAGATATTAAAAAGGGACTATGAGATAAAGCTCCTAAAGGAGAAGATCATCAGCGAATATGGGGAAAACTCAATAAAAAAAGAGATGACAGAAGATATTTTTTACAGGACCCTCCAGGATGACCTGGACTTTATTATAAACCTGAATAAAGGGAGTGAATTTGTAGATGATGCCATGATTGAAAGGCTAAACTCCATAAAGACAAAAACGCTCTTTATAGATGGGAAGCCCATGCCCCTTATTACAGACGATGAGTTATATAACCTGAGCATAAAGAGGGGGACCCTAAATTGTGAGGAAAGGGCAATAATCAATAATCATGCTGCCCTTACATACAAGATGCTGTCGCAATTACCATTTCCTAAGAAATTAAGACGTGTCCCCGAGTATGCATCAGCCCATCATGAGTGCCTTAATGGAACAGGTTATCCATTCGGGTTAAAAGAAGAACAGATACCCCTTCAGGCAAGAATAATTGCCCTTGCAGATGTCTTTGAGGCCTTAACTGCCAAAGACAGGCCATACAAAAAGGCAAAGACCCTGTCAGAGGCCATTAAGATAATGACCTTTATGGTAAAAGACAGGCACATTGACCCTAATCTATTTGATTTTTTTGTAAAGGAGAAGATATATCTCGATTACGCAAAAAAAGAGCTCTCCCCAACACAGATAGATATAGAGACCATAGACTAAAGACCACAGACTCAAAAACTTGAGTGATTCCAAAGGGTTTATTTGCCTTAATCCATTTTGGATTTACGATTTGCATTTATTAATGGTGGTCTCAGGGAAATGACCCGCAGTTATGCTGTTATTTAAGTAAAAATGTCAACCCGCTGGACAGACAGACCAAAACACCATAGAGAAAAATACCCATACGAAAACTGTATATATCCCCTGCCACACCGAGAAGATAGGGGACAATGCCGAGTCCAAAGATAACACCCAGTGTTACTATAAAGCCTGTAGCCATGCTCCTGTGCTCTTTATCAAAAATCTTTGATATATAGACAAGGCCAATGGGAAAGAAACCAGTGGATATGCTTGCCTGGAGAAACAGCATGATCTTTACTATACCTATGTCCCTATATGCCAGAAGCATGGTTAATACGCCGGTTATAAGTATGAGAAAAAACAACAGCCTCTTGATGCTAAACCTATCAACTACAAAGCCTGTGGAGATTGCCACAAAAATGCCTCCAAGCCTTGATATCCCGAAGATTTTGTTGGCATAGTCAACAGGAAGGGCCAGTTCTTTGGAGAGATAAAGGGGGATAACGAAATATACACCAAGACATGCACCGGCAGCAGATATCCATACGAGACCCATGAGCCAGAGGTATCTATCTCTAAAGAGGTTCCCAAGGGACTCGGCCTTTATCCTGGGCACCTTTAGTTCCTTGGAGATAAGAGAAAACAACACAGTCAGGATAATAAAGATTACCCCAAAGACAATAAACATCTGACGCCAGTTCATAAGACCCAGTAAAAATATGGCAATAAAAGGTGCGCTGAATATGCTCAAAGAGGCTGCTGAGTCGTGTATTGCCAGTACCCGCCCCCATGTGTTTCCCTCGAAATAGTCTGTTATCAGAGGTATTATGGAGGGGAGGTATATGCCTGTTGATATGCCAAGCATAAAACTTATTAATATCAAGGGGTTAAATTCCTTTACAAAGGATATGGTGAAAAAACATATGGTAGAGATAATCAAAGAAAATATAATGGAGCGCTTGTATCCAAAGAAGCCGGATAAAAGACCTGATAGGAAAAGGGATGTCCCGTATCCTATGGATGTAAATGTAAAAAGACTGCTCGCCTTTCCGTGGCTTACAAGAAACTCATCCTCTATTAAAGGCATAATGGGTGAATAGATGGTCCTGACGCTGAAGTTCATAAACCAGATAAACCAGAAGAACATGATGAGGGCAAGCGCCCTGCCCCTCACAGATGTATATCGATGCATTATCATAATTTATACTTTTATCAAGGAAAGATTTCAATGTATTATTGCGAATTTCAATGTTTATATGTTAAAAACAATCATCAGTTAAAAATAAAAGGAAGAGATATGATGAACATACCCATGATTAATCTAAAGGCCCAGTACAGGAAGACAAAAAAGGATATAATGAAAAATCTAACAGAGATACTTTCAGAGCAGAGGCTCATATTGGGCAAATACTGCAGGCTCCTGGAGGAATCCATATCTGCCTATGTAGGTGTACCAGAGGCCATTTCCTGTGCCAATGGGACGGATGCCCTTATACTATCCCTTATGGCACTGGGGATTAAAGAGGGTGACGAGGTCATAACAACTCCCTACACATTTTTTGCAACAGCGAGCTCAATAGCCCTCGTAGGGGGAAGGCCTGTCTTTGTTGATGTAAAAGAAAAAGACCTAAATATTGACCCTGAGCTTATATCCAGGGCAATAACAAAAAAGACAAAGGCCATAATCATTGTCCATCTGTTTGGCAGGCTCTGTGATATGGATGAGATATTAAAAATCAGCAAGGCCCACAATATCCCTGTGGTAGAGGATATGGCCCAGGCCCTTGGCTCAGGCAATGCCAATGGAAAGGCAGGAAGTTTTGGCGATATAGCTGCCTTGAGTTTCTATCCTACTAAAAATCTGGGCGGTATAGGTGAGGGCGGCATGGTCCTGACAAAAAGGCATGACCTTGGTAAAAAAGTGAGAAAATTGAGGGTCCACGGTATGGGTGATACAACTTATCACCACGAGATGATAGGCATGAACAGCAGGCTCGACGAGATAAAGGCGGCAGCACTTGTGGCAAAGTTTCCATTTCTTGAGGAGTGGAACAGGAAAAGGATTGATAATGCCATATTTTATAACACGAACCTTAAAGACCTCCCCCTTATCCTCCCTGAGATACCGGATGACGGCTCTCATATATTTCACCATTATGTTGTAAGGACAGAGAAAAGGGACGGCCTCCAGTCTTTTCTCAAAGAAAAGGGGATACAGACAGGTATATACTATCCCATCCCCCTCCATCTCCAGGAATGCTTCCGGTATCTTGGTTACAGAGATGGTTCATTCCCCATTTCAGAGCGTGCGGCAAAGGAGAGTCTGGCAATACCCGTATATCCAGAGCTGAAAAAGACAGAAAAAGACTATATTGTCAGGATGATAAGGGGATATTTTAAAGAGCATGGTTTATAATCTTACATATACATGTTGACAAATATAAAATCATTTTACAAAATAGGTTGATATGAAACTGTTAAGTGTTGTTTTTGCCTGCTTTTTTTTAGCCTTTTTCTCTGCATCGTGCAACAAAGAGCTCAAGAGCCTGAAGGAAGAGGTAAGGCTCCTAAAGGAAGAGAACAACTTTTTAAAGGCTGAGAATATAAGCCTGAAAAAGGAGATAGAGGAGCTCTATAAAAAATTAGACGAGAGGCTTGAAAAAGAAAAAGAGGCTCAAAAGTTAAAAGAAGGGGCAAAGGAACATACCCAGGCCAAAGAGACAGCCACAAAAAAGACAAGATAGCCTTTTTAGCGTTGCAAAAAGGGTATCTCAAATCCATTAAAGCCAGATATGAGGAATATTAAACTTGTTATATCCTATGATGGGACATGTTATCATGGATGGCAGTGTCAGCCTGATTTGATTACTGTCCAGGAGACGCTGATAAAGGCAGTAGAAAGGATTGTCAACCACAAGATAAAGCTCTATGGGGGGGCAAGGACAGACAGTGGTGTCCATGCCATGGCACAGGTAGCCAATTTCCATACCGTAAGCAAGATAGAGACAAAAAACCTCTTAAGGGGTTTAAACAGCCTCCTGCCAGGGGATATACGTATAAAGGGGGTCTATGATGTAGAAGAATCCTTCCATTCAAGATATTCAGCGAGGAGTAAGACCTATGTCTATACCATATTGAACCGGCCCTTTGATTCACCCTTCTATACCCGCTATGTATGGCATATCCCTTATCCCCTTGATGTCCCATCCATGAACAGGGCCGTAAAATATATCAAAGGTGAGCACGATTTTTCTGCCTTCAAAAAGAAAAATGAATCATATAGTAGTCACATTAGGTGTGTATTAAGGTCAGGGGTCAAAAAAAGGGGGGATTTTATCTATGTATTCATAGAGGCCACGGGTTTCTTAAGGTATATGGTCCGTAATATTACAGGGACTCTGGTGCTTATAGGGCAAGGGAGATTAAAAGAGGACTCCATATCAGAGATACTGGCCTCAAAAGACAGGGACATGGCAGGACCTACTGCACCGGCCAGGGGTTTATTCCTTAAGGAGATATACTACTGATGAGAGGCCTCATTTTTGTAGAATTTAAGCAAAAAAATTGCTAATATTTCCAGTGATAAAAAAGACTGTTAACAGGAGGTAGTGATGAACATTTTTTCAGCAGGTGATATATTTCAGTTTGCCATGAGGATAGAAGAATATGGTGAGATATTCTATCACAAGGCAGCCCTAAACGCAGAGAATGAGGAGGTAAGCAGGATATTTAACCGCCTCGCCGATGAAGAGGCAAAACACAAGACCATATTCCAGGACCTTTATTCAAAGGTTAAGGATAACAGGCCTGCAGAGAGCTATCCCGGGGAGTACATGGCCAATCTCAGGGCATTTCTTGACGGAAAGGTGATATTTATAAAAGAATCACAGGAAAAGGAGCTTGCCATTATAAAAGACACAGCCTCTGCAATAGATTTTGCCATCCAGAGGGAGCTCGATTCTATACTCTACTATCAGGAGTCAAAGCAGTTTGTCCACGAAAATCAGCAAAAACTTATAGACGATATTATCAATGAGGAGAGAAAGCACTTTGCTGTCCTCTCTGACCTGAAAAAATCGCTAAACAAATAACAGGTTAAGGCCTTTAAAAAAACTTTTAAATAAAGACCAGGTCAATAGGGGCGTCTGTCACCCTCTCCAGGCAGTCCTTTCGTACTATAAAGTCTACCTCTATACCTATAGCGCCCCTGCCTGGGAATATGAATTTAGGCTCAAAGGCAAAGACCATACCCTCCTGCAGGATAATACTGTGCCTCGGTGTTATCACCGGGAGCTCGTTGATCTCAAGCCCGAGGCCATGGCCTATGAAACCCACCTTACCCTTGCCATGACCCATAAAATGGTCATCAAGATCTGCCTTTTTAACTATGCTGTGCGCCCTTTCATAGACCTCTTTTCCATTGATGCCCTCTTTTGCAAAATCCATGGTAGTCTCTACTATCTCTCTGGCAATATCATAGGGTTTTCTAAAAAATTCATCGATGTTCCCTATCACATATGCCCTTGTCTCATCGGTTATATAGCCATTATAACCACCACCGTAATCAAGTAGTATTGGTATACCCCTTCTGATTACATTCATTGATGCGCCCTGGGCTATGGCATGGGTGATTCCTACACCGGCTATGGGTACATCGCCTGATGACGGTATAGTGCAAGACCTTTCATGGGTTATGTATATATTCATCATCTCCTGATTAAGGCCCCTCATCCTTAAAAATCCCTGATGCCCTTTTTTTCTGCCCTCTGCCCCCAGTATGGCATCTATCTCAAGCTCTGTCATCCCCTCTCTTATAACATCCTTTGCCCTACCGAGGACAAAGGATGTGACCTCCCCGGATTTTTTTATCTGTTCAATCTCAAAAGGGCTCTTGATGAGTCTTAAATCCTTTATCTCATTGGATATGTCCACTACATTGCCTATTTTTAGGATATCCCTCCACCTCTCAAAGAGTGCCACAGGGACCACATCAAACTCCATCCCCAAAGTAGTGCCTTTTATACCCCTCTCATTGAGGATATCCCTTATATCCCTTTCCCTCTTGATAGGTATGAAATCAAAAGGTGTCTCGTATCTTACCCTGTCTGCATTTCTCTCCACAAAGAGCATGGGCTCTCCATCTACAGGGACAATGAGTGCGCCCTTCTGGACAGTCCCGGCAAAATAGAAGAGGTCTACATTCTGTATTATAAGGGATAAATCAACACCCTTTGCCTCCATCTTTTTCTTGAGGTTTAATATCCGCTTTTCCAGTTCCTCTTTAGGTGTCAGTTCACCAACGCTTAAGTTCCTCAACATATTCCTCGACCCTCCTCACAACTTCTTCTTTTTTAACCCTGATAGATTCTTTCTTGTCCCTTTCCTTGATCTCAACAAGGCCTTCTTTAAGGTTCCTCTCACCTATGGTTACCCTCAAGGGGATACCCATTAAGTCACAGTCTTTAAACTTTACACCCGGTCTCTCCTGCCTGTCATCAAAAATAACATCTATATTCTTTTCGAGAAGCTGTCTGTATATAGCCTCGGCAAGCTCCATGCTCTCGGCATGGGAGCTATTTACAGGCAGTACATCTACCTCAAATGGTGCAATGGCAGCAGGGAGTATCATGCCGTTCTCGTCATTGCCCTGTTCTATGGCTGCTGCCACAATCCTGCTGACACCAATGCCATAGCAGCCCATGACCATGTATCTCTCCTCGCCGTTTTTATCGAGGAATGTTGCCTTCATGGCCTTGCTGTATTTAAGGCCGAGCTTAAAGATATGACCTACCTCTATACCCCTTGTAGAGGTAAGTGTGCCAGGACAACGGGGGCATCTATCGCCTTCCCGGGCAATCTTTATGTCATAAAAGCCTTCTGCAGTAAAATCACCGAGATTGGCGTTTATTATATGGACATCTCTTTCATTGCCCCCTACTACAAAATCCTCCATATATAGAATATCCCTGTCTGCATATAGGGGTATCTTTAAACCGATGGGGCCGGAAAAACCTAGGGGTCCTCCTGTAACATCCTCTATGGTTGTCTCATCGGCAAGCTCCATATAGTCCAGCGACAGGAGGTTTCTCATCTTTGTTTCATTTATCTCCCTGTCGCCCCTGATAAGGACGCCTATAACACCTCTATCTGTATTATATATAATGGTCTTGATAAGCTCACCGGGAGAGACATTTAGAAAAGATGAGACCTCATCTATCCTTCTCTGGCCTGGGGTATCTACTTTTTTAAAATAGCCTTTTTTAGATGAATGGGGTACTGTATCTGGATAACCTACCTCTGCCCTTTCAAGGTTTGCAGCATATCCACAGGCATCGCAGGATATTATTATATCCTCTCCTGTATCGGCAAGGACCATGAACTCATGGGAAAAACTGCCTCCAATCTGTCCTGTATCTGCCTCCACAACCCTGAATCTAAAACCGCATCTCTTGAATATATTTGTATATGCATCATACATATCCCTGTAGCTCTTCTCTGCACCCTCCTCATCCACATCAAAGCTATAGGCATCTTTCATCAAAAACTCCCTGCCCCTCATAACACCAAACCTGGGCCTTATCTCATCCCTGAATTTGGTCTGTATCTGATAGAGATTTACAGGGAGCTCCCTGTATGAGCGTATCTCCCTCCTCACAAGGTCTGTTACCACCTCTTCATGGGTAGGGCCGAGACAGAGCTCTCTGTTGTTTCTATCGAAAAACCTTAAGAGCTCTTTGCCATATTTATCCCATCTTGTGCTCTCCTCCCATAGTTCTTTTGGCTGAACAAAGGGCATGAGTATCTCCTGTGCACCCTTTTTGTTCATCTCCTCCCTTATGATATTTTCAACCTTTCTTAGGGATTTTAGTCCCAGGGGCAACCAGGTATATATACCGGATGCAAGCCTCCTTATAAAGCCAGCCCTTAGCATGAGCCTATGGCTTATTACCTCTGCCTCTTTTGGATCCTCTTTCACTGTGGGGATAAACATCTTTGAAAAAAGCATCTATTAGCCTCCTCTTCCTGTGTATATCTTATAGGTCAATCTTTATAGGCAGCGAGAAACTCCACTATCTCATGGGTCCTCTCAACAGCATCACAGAAGCCTTCTATGGGTATCCTTTCATTCCTGCCGTGCATCCTCACTACATCGTCTTTGGATAAGACCACAGGGAAGAATCCATAGGATGGTATGCCGAGGTTCCTGAAGTAACGGAGGTCTGATGCACCTGTGAGAAGAGATGGCAAAACAGGTATCTCCCCCATAGACCCCTCTATGACCTTTTTAATGCCCTTAAAATAACCGGTATTATAGGGCGATGGAATAGGGTCAGATGTCCCGCTGCTTATCCTTACAATCTCTATATCCCTTCCACATAGTCTCTCTATCTTTTTCATAAAGGCCTCTCTATCCTCCTGGGGAAGCAGCCTTGCATCAAAGTATGCCTCTGACTCAGATGGTATTACATTTATCTTCTCGCCGCTTTTCAATATGGTAAGGGTCACTGTGTTTTTTATAAGGGCATTATAAAAGGGGTTGTCTTCTATTGCCTTCTTGAACCTCTTATCTTTCAATGCCTCTTTGAGAGACGGAAACTTAAAGCCCCCGAGCCCCTTTCCTTTCAGTATCCCGGTAAGATAGGTATTCACAACGCCTGTTACCCTCACAGGCCATTCATACGATAGTATAGAATGACATGCCCTTATAATCTTTTCATTGGCAGTGTCTTTTGTGGGCATAGAACCATGACCACCTGTGCCCCTTGCCTTTATCATAAACTGGCTCAATTTTTTTTCTGCCACTGCTATCTGGGCATGGATAAAGCCATCCTCCTCTATAATACAACCGCCTTCGCTTAAGACAAAGGATGCATCTTTGAGGTCTTTCACCTCGTTGAGCATAAATTCCACACCGTATTGACCCCCCACCTCTTCATCGCATGTGGCAAGGAATACAATGTCTCTCTCCGGTATAATTCCTTTTTTCTTAAGACCTATAAAGGCAAGGAGATGACATATAATCTGTGATTTCATGTCTATAGTACCCCTGCCATATATAAAACCGTCCTTTAGCTCCCCTGAGAATGGATGGACCTCCCATTCGTCAGGGTTTGCTGGGACCACATCTATATGACCTAAAAGTATTATAGGCCTGCCCTTTTCCCTTCCTTTTATCCTTGATATGAGGTTGGCCCTCTTTTTAACCGGTAGATAGACCTGTGTCTCCATACCCTCTCTTCTCAATATATCCTCGAGAAAGGCAACGGCATCCTCCTCATTACCCGGGGGGTTGGTTGTGTTTATCCTTATAAAATCTGTAAGTAGTTTTACTGCATATTCTCTCTCTGTCATATTATCCTCTCAACAAAATTTTTATTGACTTGAAAAAAGTAAAGGCTGGTATTGAAAAAGCGTAAAACAGGGCATAAAAAATAAAAAGGGGGTTACCCCCCCTTAAAGCTGCTTAGTTATTTCTTGGTCTTTTTCTCCTTTTTTGTGGTCTTCTTTGTGTCCTTTTTTGGTGCAGCCTTTTTGCAACCCATAATAACACCTCCTGTTTTTTAAGACCATATTATTTTAATGGGCAATATTTGTCAATAGGAATAATGAAAAAAAAATATAAATTATTTCAGCCTGCTACAACCTCTTTGACCTCAGGGATCTCCTGTTTTAACTGCTTTTCTACGCCCATCTTCAGTGTCATCATGCTCATGGGGCAGCTACCGCATGCACCACGGAGTTTCACCTTGACAACCCCGTCGACCACATCTATAAGCTCTATGTCTCCCCCATCTCTCTGTAAAAAAGGTCTTATCTTATTAATCACAGCCTCTACCTTTTCTCTCATCTATGCCTCCATATAATTTTTACCCGTTAAGGGGGTAGAAGAATTATAAACATATTTTGTGGATATGTAAATAGAGAGCTTTGAAAAATGTGTTACCCTGGGGGATAATCCTCACGAATAGCAGGATGGTTTTTTTGAGTCTGTAGCCATTTGTCTGTTGTCTATAGTCTTGCTATTAGTCCCTGCAATCTGTTCAAAGGGAAGGGGATTTATAGCCCTACTCAATCTCTACCTTTATCTCTTTTGGCATTGCCTTCTGGGTCTTGGGAACTGTTATCTTGAGTACACCGTCTTTATATGTTGCCTTGGCTTTATCTGCAACCACCTCTGTGGGGAGCTGAACAACCCTCTGAAATGCCCCGTAAACCCTCTCGGACCTGAAGTAATCTGTCTCTTTTATCTCCTCTTCTCTCTTACGCTCACCCTTCACAGTGAGTCTATCTTCTACTATGGATATAGATACATCTTTCGGGTCAATAGACGGGAGGTCAAAGGTCACAACAACATCCTTTTTTGTCTCATGGACATCTACTGCTGGAAGCCATGTCCCTTCCTTTATGGCAGAAAAGCCTGTCTTGTCAAAAAAGTCTTCAAAAAGCTTGTCCATCTCTTCCCTTAGGGTTGGAAACCTTAATTCCCATAAGCTCTTCCATGGTGTCAGTGTCATAATAGCACCTCCTTTTTTATTATTTTGATATGTCTAATCCCCTTCCCTTATCTGTCTTTTCCAGAAACTAACTATACCAAGGGGTCGGAAAAATAGCTGTATCAACTCCCACCCCTGTCTGCCAAAATCATTAAATAGACCGGACAGCTTGTCAATCTGTTCTACGCCCACATCATGGACCTCACATTCACCATCGGGCCTGCAGGCATACACGATATTCTTTTCAGGGTCTATAACTATACCTTTTTTTTCCAGGTCATCCATAGAAAAGATCTTTATTGTGTATTCGAATTTTTCCATCTCCCTATCTCCGATTGTTTTTTTCTAAGTTTTAATATAATATTAATGCATCCGTTTTTATTTTTAAAGCCCCTATGAAAGATTTACCTGTATATATAGAAACTAAATCCCGGGGCAGGCTCGACGAGATAATAGAAGAACTCGAAGATAGGCTTAACCCCTGTGTCCTGTGTCCGAGACAATGCCGGGCAAATAGATATGCAGGCGAGACAGGATACTGCAGGGCCCCTTATGATTTATACATATCCTCTGTCTTTCCCCATTTTGGTGAAGAGTCACCCCTTGTAGGAAAAAAAGGCTCTGGCACCATATTTTTCACACACTGTAATCTAAGGTGCATATTCTGCCAGAACTATGACATAAGCCTCTTTGGTGAAGGCCAGAGATACCCATACAGTATGCTTGCCAGTGCCATGATACAGCTCCAGGAGAGGGGATGCCACAATATAAATCTTGTGACCCCAACCCACTATGTACCCCAGATTATAAAGGCATTGAACATGGCCATAGATAATGGTCTTCATATACCCACTGTATATAACTGCGGGGGCTACGAATCTTTAGAGGTTATAATGCTTTTAGAGGGTGTAATAGACATATACATGCCGGATATAAAATTTCTCAACAGAGAGCTGGCAAAAAGATACTGCAAGGCAGAGGATTATCCTGATGTGGTGAGGTCTGTCTTAAAGGAGATGCAAAGACAGGTTGGTGACCTCAAGACCGATGAAGATGGCATAGCAAAAAGAGGGCTTATTATAAGGCACCTTGTAATGCCATCCTCCGTGGAGAACACAAAAGAGGTCTTAACCTTCATAAGGGAGGAGATATCAGAGGATGCCTTTGTCAATATCATGTCTCAATACCATCCCTGTCTCGGTACAGATGACTTCCCTGAGCTTTCCAGGAGGATTACCAATAAAGAATACACAGATGCACTATACTATGCAGAATCCATAGGCCTTAAAAGGGCCTCTAATCACTGAGCTTTTTCCTCAGTGTATCATTGGCCTTCAGGACCTCCCCGGCATCCTTTCCTGTAATCTCCCAGCTATAGCCACCCTTTGAATCCTTTTTCAGTTTTATCTTTATGTCGCCCCTTAGGTTTTTCTTTATCTCCTCCAGCTCCCTCTTATACTGGGTATCATTCGCGCCTGCCTCCTCTTGAGTCTTCTTGGGAAGGGTCTCCGTTGGCTTACTACAGGAGATGCCAGATAAAAGGATAAATACGGAAAAAAAGAATACGGAAAAAAACCTCATGGATTCATAATACAATCTATTTTTTGTTGTTTTCAACTAAATTGTTGTCTTTGAACATCCAAACAGGGTATAAATGGAATGGACGAGCCATGGGTGTTACAAAGTTTATGATAAGCCCTGAAAAGGAGAGGGCACTCCAGGATAAGATGGCCAGACTGGGTATAAAAGAGGAAGACATCATAGAAAAATTTATCCGCTCCGGGGGCCCAGGGGGTCAAAACGTCAACAAGACATCTACCTGTGTATACCTGAAGCACCTCCCCACAGGCATTGAGGTAAAGTGTCAGAGCGAGCGTTCCCAGGCCCTCAACCGTTTTCTTGCCAGGAGGAGGCTTGTGGAAAAGATAGAGTCACAGGTCCTTGGCAGGGAGAGCGAAAAACAGCGTATGATAGAGAAGATAAAGAGACAGAAACGCAGACGCTCCAGGAGGGCAAAGGAAAAGGTCCTTGCCCTAAAACACATCCAGTCTGAAAAGAAGAAATCCAGGGGTTTTAGGGTAGACCCTTCTGAATTAATCCCTTAAGAGCCTCTCCCTGAGCATGGTGAACCTATTTAAGGGCTTGTTGTTCCTGATGGCTATTGACAGTGCTTTTTTTGTCCCTACTATAAAGACAAGCCTCTTACCCCTTGTGATACCCGTATATATGAGGTTTCTCTGGAGGAGCATATAGTGCTGGGTAAGTACAGGCATGATTATTACAGGGTATTCGCTACCCTGGGACTTGTGGACAGATATGGCGTATGCAAGGATTATCTCATCGAGCTCTAAAAACTCGTATTTTATAATCCTGCTGTCATAGTCCACACAGACCTCCTGCACCTCCTGGTCTATTGAGACAATCCTCCCTATATCACCGTTATAGACATCTTTTTCATAATTATTCCTTATCTGCATCACCTTATCGCCTACCCTGAAGACCTTCCCTGCCCTTACAAGCTCCATGCCGTCCGGGTTTAATGCCTGTTGTAGTTCTCTATTCAGGTTGGCAACACCTGCCAGTCCCTTGTGCATGGGCGTAAGGACCTGTATATCATCCACAGGGTTAAACCCGAACCTACTGGGCACAGCCTCCCTGCACAGATACACTATATATCTTACCACCTCCTCCGGGTCTTCAATCTCTGCAAAGAAGAAGTCTTCATTCTTATTAAAACCCCTTTTTAAATATGGCATCTCGCCTTTATTCACCCTATGGGCATTGACTATTATCATGCTCTCCTTTGACTGCCTGAATATTTCATTAAGCCTCACCGTAGGTATATATCCTGAATCTATTATATCCTTCAGGGTATTGCCCGCCCCTACAGAAGGCAACTGGTCTGCGTCACCAACAAATATCAATGTTGTTTTTGTCTTAACTGCCTTTAATAGGTGATACATCATGATGGTATCTATCATGGATGCCTCGTCTATTATTAAGAGGTCTCCATCAAGGGGGTTGGTCTCGTTTTTCTTAAACTGCCCGTTACTGGGGCTATATTCAAGGAGGCGGTGGATGGTCTTTGCCTCATGTTCTGTGGCCTCTGTCATCCTCTTGGCTGCCCTGCCTGTTGGTGCTGCCAAAAGAACTCTCTGTCCCATCTTCTCGTATATGCTTATGATTGCCTTTATTATAGTAGTCTTTCCAGTGCCCGGTCCGCCGGTTATAATCATAACCTTTGAGTGTATTGCATCCCTGACTGCCTCCAGTTGTTTCGGAGAGAACTCTATCCTTAGAACCCTCTGAACCCAGGTCATGGCATCATCTATGTTGACGAGCCTCATCTGTTTTGGTGTGGATAGGAGCTTTTTTAGCCTCTGGGCAATACCTGTCTCTGAGACATGATATTTGGCGAGATAGACAGCCTTTGATTTATGGTCTCCATCTTTTTCCTTATCTATAAATCTGTCATCGATAATAACCTTGCCTTCCCTGGAGATGGCATCAAGGGCAAGGGGTATTTTATCCCCCTCCACATCAAGGGCCTCACAGCATTTTTCTATAAGGGGTCCGTAGGGATAATAGACATGGCCGTCATCTGATAGCTCATGGAGTATGTGCATGATGCCTGCCTCTGACCTTATCTGTGAATCCTTGGGTATCCCCATCTTTTCTGCTATCTTGTCTGCGGTCTTAAAGCCTATGCCAAAGATGTCCATGGCAAGCCTGTATGGGTTTTCCCTGACTACCCTTATTGAATCATTTTTATAGTGTCTATAAATCTTTACTGCATAGGTAGGGCTTACCCCATTGCCCTGGAGGAATATCATAACATCCCTTATCTCTTTCTGCTCCTCCCAGGCCTTTTTTATCATCTCTACCCTCTTTTCCCCTATACCTTCCACCTCTTTGAGCCTCTCTATGTCCTCCTCTATAATCCTTAAGGTCTCCTCTTTGAACCTCGATACAAGACGTTTAGCCATAACAGGGCCTATGCCTTTTATCATCCCTGAGCCAAGGTATCTTTCTATACCCTTGGATGTAGCAGGGAGAAGGGTCTCGTAAGAGGTGATCCTGAATTGTTCTCCATATTTAGGGTGGTTATCCCAGTAGCCATATGCCTTTAAGACCTCTCCCGGTGATATAGAATACATGGTCCCTATCACAGTGATAAGGTCTTTTCTCCCCTGAATCCTCATCCTGGCTATGGTATAGCCGTTTTCCTCATTGTTGAAGGTAATTCTCTCTATCTGGCCTTTTATCTCGAGTTTTGTCCGTTTATTATCCATAGGGTATTGCTCTGGGGCACATCCTTGTGTAGCTCTTTTATTAAGTCGGTAGTCTATAGTCTGTGTCTCTAAAACTCAGGCCCTAATAAGCTCCATAAATCTGCAGGGTTGTTCAAGGGCATTGAATATAATATAAAATATCCATGCAAAATGAAAGTTAATAAATGCTTGTTATTTTTTATCCCTTAATATAAATTAATTATAGGCCTTTACAAAAATTATAAAGGTGTCAATAATAAAAAATCTATAGAGAAAAGGTGGATTATGAAACTCGGTATCCTTGTTATAGACGATGAGGATGGTATCAGGAGGTCCCTAACAAGGATACTCAGGGAAGATGGATATATTGTCCATACTGCACCCAACGGCGAAGAGGCGTTGAGCCTTGTAAGAAACAATCCATCCAATCTCGATGTCATAATATGTGACCTGATTATGCCGGGCATAGACGGCATAAGGACCATAGAGGAGATAGGCAAGATACACCACGAGGCCACAAAGATAATCCTTACAGGATATGGCACCCTTGAGTCATCTATAAAGGCCATCGAGGCCGGTATAGACGGTTTCATAACCAAGCCCTTTGAAAACAAGGAACTTAAATGGAAGATAAGGGAGTATTACATAAAGAGGAAGATGAGGCAGTTTATTGCCCCTGATGTATTCAATGAGCTCTTGAATGAGCCTGCCCAGCTCGAACCCAGGATATCCCTGATAACCATACTATTCTCTGATATAAGGGGCTTTACCAGGTTGTCCTCCCTTGTCCCTCCAGATGACCTTGCCGTACTCTTAAACAGGTATTATTTTCAACCTATGAGCGAGATAATAAAGAGACACAGGGGTATGATAGATAAATATATAGGGGATAGCATAATGGCCTTGTTCGGTGTACCCGTGTATCAAGAAAGGCATGAGGAAAATGCGGTCAACTGTGCCATAGAGATGATGGAGCTTATAAGGCAGCTCAATAAGGGATTTGAAATAGGCATAGGTATCAGCACAGGCCATGTGGTTACAGGGATATTCGGTTCTGTAAATAAAAAGGAATATACCGCCTTTGGGATGCCTGTCAACATCGCTGCAAGGCTACAAAAACTTGCTTTACCTGGTGAGGTGGTTATCTCTGAGGACACAAAAAAGGCCTTAAACAACAACATCCCCTTTGAAAGGGGTGGTCTTTTAAGGGTCTCTTCATCATCCGCCCCTGTCACATACTATAAATGGATTGGAAATGGAAATAATACGATTTAATGACATAGTAGAGGAGATTACAAAGTATAATCCCGGTGCAGATGTAGAGATGCTCGAGAAGGCATATATCTTCTCTGCCAAGGCCCACAGGGGACAGACCAGGCTATCTGGGGAACCGTACCTGATACACCCCCTTCAGGTTGCATATACCCTTACCAAGATGAATCTCGATGTCCCCAGCATTGTATCCGGGCTCCTCCATGACACTATTGAGGACTCCTACGTAAGCAAGGAGGAGATAGAGAGGTATTTCGGCAAAGAGGTGGCAGAGATTGTAGACGGTGTAACCAAGATAAGCAAGATCCATCTAAGACCTGCCGAGGACTCAAGGGCAGAGAACATAAGAAAGATGATACTTGCCATGAGCAAGGATATAAGGGTCATATTGATAAAACTGGCAGACAGGTACCACAATATGCAGACCCTTAATTTCCTCTCCGAGGAAAAACAGATTGAGATAGCAAGGGAGGCCCTCGAAATATATGCACCCCTTGCCCACAGGCTCGGCATAGAGTGGCTAAAGGGGGAACTCGAGGACACAGCCTTTAAATACCTAAAACCCCTGGAATACAATATAGTCAGCCAAAAGCTCGCAAAGAAAAGAAAGGAGAGGGAGCAGTATATAAACGAGGTAAAAGACCTCATCAAAAAAAGGCTCGAGGAATCAGGTATAAATGCCGAGGTATATGGCAGGGCAAAAAGGTTGTACAGCATCTATAAAAAGATGTTAAACGAAGGCATAGATGTCAATGACATATACGACCTTACTGCCTTCCGTGTAATAGTCAATACCGTGAAGGAGTGTTACGAGGCCTTAGGCTACATACACTCATTCTTTAAACCCATACCTGGAAAATTCAGTGATTATATAGCCCTTCCAAAGGCAAATATGTATCAATCCCTCCACACAAAGGTAGTAGGCCCACACGGGGAAAAGATAGAGATACAGATAAGGACCCACGAGATGCATAGACTGGCCGAGGATGGGATTGCAGCGCACTGGAAATACAAAGAGGGTAAGCTCTTTGATGCCAAGGAGGACAAGATATTCCAGTGGTTGAGGAGGATAATAGAGTGGCAGCAGGAACTCAAGGACAACAAGGAATTCCTCGAGATATTCAAGATAGATCTCTTCCCGGATGACATATATGTCTTTACGCCGAGAGGGGATGTAAAGGAGTTGCCAAAAGGGGCAACCCCGGTTGACTTTGCCTATGCCATCCATACACAACTCGGTCATACATGTGTTGGGGCCAAGGTGAATGGCAAGCTTGTCCCCCTGAGGCATGTACTGAAGAGTGGCGATATAGTGGATATACAGACCAACCCATCCCATAAACCAAGCAAAGACTGGCTTGGATTTGTAAAGACCTCAAGGGCAAAGGCAAAGATTAGACAGTGGATAAAGACCGAACAACGAGAAAAAAGCATAGAACTCGGCAGGGTTTTACTGGAGAAAGAACTTGCCAAACATGACCTCAGCTTCTCAAAGATGCTGAAATCAGGGGAGCTTGAGGGTCTTGCAAAGGATTTCAGCTATGAGACCATAGAAGACCTTTTTGCCGGTATAGGCTATGGCATCCACACGCCCCTACAGATTATAGGCAAATATGTCCCGGACGAGGAAAAACCGGGCAAGATTAAACAGATAATCAAGACCATTACAAAAACCAGGGATAGCTCTATAAAGATAAAGGGCGTAGATGGTCTGGTGATAAAGTTTGCAAGATGCTGTAACCCTATACCAGGGGACAAGATATTCGGGTTTATAACAAGGGGCAGGGGCCTGACAATCCATGTGGAGGATTGCCCCAATGTCCATACCTACGATGCACAGAGGAGGGTGGAGGTCTCATGGGAGCTCAACAAAGACATGACATATCCTGTAAGGCTAAGGGTTGCCGGTGAAGACAGGAAGGGTCTCTTATCTGATATAAGCACCATTATGTCATCGCACAAGGCAAACATAATAAGCGCCCAGGCCACTACAAACCCAGACAGGTCTGCCGTAGGTGTATATGAGATAGAGATAAAGCACATGTCACAGCTTCAGAAGATTATAAAATCCATACAAAAGGTCAAGGGCGTAAGGACAGTAGAGAGGCTGAGGGGTACAGGTTAATGGTAAAAATGAGACTTGAGTTCCTTGACAAGGCCTATGTTTTCCATGTGGCCTGTCTGTTTTGCCACGACCCGTCCTATAATTGGCCTGTTTAATAGATAGAGGTCTCCTATAAGGTCTAAAACCTTATGTCTTACAAACTCATCCTTATATCTCAGTTTGGTATTTACAACGCCTGTATCGCTGAGCAGTATCACGTTGTTTACCCTGCCCCCGGAGCCAAGGCCCATCTGGTTCAGCCTCTCAAAGTCTTTTAGAAAGCCGAAGGTCCTTGCAGGGGCTATATCTGTCCTGAAGGCGTTTTTCTCATCTATAAAATGATAGTGCTGGATACCTATGGGTTCCGGGTGCACCAGGTCATAGATAACCTCAAAGTGTTCGGCCGGCTCTATATACAGGTGCTTATCATCGGGGAGGTTTTTCAGGGATATGACCTCATTTATCTTCAGGGGTTCAACCCCCTCCTTCTGTTCTACAATCTCTGCCTCCTCTATCTTTTTACAGAGCTCTATGGCTGAGCCATCGAGTATGGGCACCTCCTCGCTCACCTTAATAAGGAGGTTTGTAATACCATACATATGACAGGTTGCCATTAGATGTTCTATAGTCCTGACTATGCATGTCTTCCCCTTGACCGATGATGCATAGCCTATGGAATATACGTAATCTATAAAGGCAGGTATCCTCTCCCCTTCCGGGACGTGTTCGAATACAATGCCCGTGTCCTCTGGCATGGGTAGAAGTATCATCCCGGTCTTGACACCGGAGTGGAGACCTACACCATAGACAACGATGCTCTTACCAATGGTCTTCTGCTTGCATATGTTAGGGCCCTTTGATATGCCTATTCTAAAGTCATCCTTTTTGTCCTGTTGGGGCTCTTTTCCAGCAAGACCCCTTGATATGACCTCAAGGACCTTCTCTATGGTCAGGGGCTTCTCCAGGAAATCAAAGGCACCCATCTTGACGGCCTCCACTGCTGTTGAGATTGTCCCGTGCCCGGAGATGACAATGACAACAGGGTCATTATCCCTTTTCTTTATCTCCCTTAAGATCTGTATACCATCCATCTCTGGCATCCATATATCAAGAAAGACTATATCCGGCCTTTCCTTCTCAAAAATGGATAACCCCATCTTGCCATCCGTTGCCTTAAATACTATAAACCCCTCATCCTCGAGCATGGAAGAGAGGATATCGAGTATGTTCTTCTCGTCGTCTATAATAAGGAGTTTTTTCATAGCCATGGTATTCTACTTTAAATAAAGGGAATTTACAACAAAATCAGAAGATTGCCGCAAGGCATTTAAAAAACTTTGCAAAAATTATGAGGTTTTTATGCATCAATACCTATAAGGATAAGTGGTACAGCTGGGACACCACGACCTTGACGAACTATATTATAAAACTCGCCTTCGTAGTATGCGATACCAGAACTCATTTGACTTTGCAATGACTTCATTGGGAGTATCTCGATCCCTACATCAATAAGATCACCTATATAAAAGGCCAAATGTTTCACAAAAAGATCATAGGCAACAAATGCATATTTCCCAAATTGGACCTCAACGGCAACTCGATCTTTAACAAAATCAGTCTGATTGTAACTAAAAATTGGCTTTTCACCTGCCTCCTCTATTTCTCTTTTTTGTTCCTCTGGTGACATGGTTAATGTCTTTCTGATAAGCCTCTCATTTTTTGTTACCCAATAACTTACCCGATTTTCTTGCCATTTTTTTGAACGTAAAAGCTGTTTGAAAGCTGCATTTATATCAATAGGGCTGAATAAAAGCCTCCCCTTCATTTTCTTCTCATTGGAAATCTTGGTTCTGCAATTCTGTGCATCTACTGCCGAAACAACATCCTTTATTTCTTTCCAAAGAGCCGGTTTATGAACGAGAAGAAATTCAAGTCCGTTAAGATGTGAGTATACTTCAACAATCTTCAATTATCCTCCTTGTCTCCCTTGCTATCTCTTTTTTCGAATAGCATCATCTGATTGGTCTCTTTTTTCCATGGGGCATCGGTAAGTCTGTTACCCGATGTAACAGGGTCATATATTGGTTTGTCCATAGGCCTAGTGCGCAAAGTGCCTTCCATCTCTTGTTGTATTCTCTTTAATGCAATCTCAACATATCTATGAACTATTTCTGCCCCAACACCACGTCTTCCATGACGTATAGCAGCAATCATTGATGTACCTGTCCCAAGAAAAGGATCTAATACCCAATCATTCTCATTTGTAAGAGAAAGGACTAAACGCTCAATCAATTCTACTGGAAACTGACAGGGGTGTTCTGTCTTTTCTACGTGGTTGCTCTTGACATTCGGGATCATCCACAAGTCGCCCGGGTTTTTGCCAAGCGGATTGCATGAATATTGTCCTGCTTTTGGACCTTTAAAATATTTCTTTCCAGGGTATTTTTGTGGGATTCGAACAGGGTCAAGATTGAAAACATAATTATCATTCTTTGTGAACCAGATGATTGTTTCATAACGGCCTGAAAAACGGCGCCTACAATGCAGACCATGTTCAAAGTGCCAGATGATACGGTTACGCATACGTAGGCCGAGGTTTGCAAAAATAGGATATAAAATATTGTCCAGTGGTATTATAGCACCTTTTTCTACATAATTTCCCACCTGCCAGCAAATGCTTCCTCTTGGTGTTAATATACGCACACATTCGGCGATTACCTGGGATTGTTGATGCAGATATAGGTCAAGATTAAGTCTTTTTTCATATTCCTTGCCAATATTGTAAGGGGGTGAGGTAACAACAAGCTGTATTGATTCATCAGGTATGCTTCTCATTAGTTCAAGGCAGTCACCGGGGTATAAGACTATAGACTCTGCTAAAGAGAATTCATTGGCTATTTTATAATGCTTGCCAAATAAGGTCTGGGCGTAAGTCTTCATTTCTTTTTCATTAATTTAATAAATCAGATTAATTATCTTATCGTGATTTATGGATGTCAAGGGAAAATAGATGGTCTTTTGTGCGTCTCTATCTTAGCCGCCAACAGGCAAGGTCTTGTTGCCTTAGAAAAACAATGGAATTTTTCCATTAAACCTGCTAATTTATAGCTACGGGATGTAGCTCAGTATGGTTTAGAGCGCTTGCTTCGGGAGCAAGAGGCCGCTGGTTCAAATCCAGTCATCCCGATTTAATCCTTTAGAAGGAGGTCTCAGCGGTGAAAAAAGCGCTTTTTATTGTTTTAATCGCCCTTGTCTTTGCAACTATATCCACATTCAGTATGGTATCTGCACAGAAAAAAGCCCCTGAACCCATGTCGCTCAAGATAGAGGGTGGGAAGCTACCGGCTGTCAGCTTTTCCCACATAACCCATACAGAAAAAACAAAGATCGAGTGTATTACCTGTCACCACAAGGATAAAGACCCTAAAAACCCTGAACCCTGTATCCAGTGTCACCTCATCAAAGAGGTAAAGGACAATGCACCCATAGCAAAAGAGGCATACCACAAAAACTGTATAGACTGCCACAAAGAGAGCACAGCAAAAGGAAAGGCAGCACCTACAAAGTGTAATGAGTGTCATAAAAAACAACAGGGGTGAGCCTCTTCCTGCAAAGGAAAAAAGCCTTAAGAATATAATACTTGGTTTTTTCGGTTCTGTTAGGCTTGCTGTAGCTGTCCTCACCTTTATTGCTCTTGTATCTATTCTGGGGACAATTATAAAACAGAATGCCCCACCGGATGAGTATCTATCCCTTTATTCCCAGACATCCCTAAAGATAATATCCCTTTTCGGGCTTGATGATGTATTTCATGCACCGTGGTTTATAGGGGCTATAGTGCTTTTTGTCATCAACCTTTTGGTGTGCACATATAACAGGTTTTTTAGTTACTTTAGGGCAGAGAAAAAAGTAAGACTACCGGAAGAAAAAGCCCTTATGTCCTTGCATATGTGCTTTAAGCTAAATCTGGAGAGAGAAAAAGATGCCATTGCCATAATAAAAAAGAGGTTCAGGAGGATATTATATCAGGGCGAGGATGGGGTTGTGCTGGAGCGGGCTCCATATGCGAAATACGGTGTCCTTCTGATACATGGGAGCATATTCATCATCCTCATAGGCAGCCTCATAGGTCTTTTATGGGGTTATAAGGGGTTTATTGTCCTCCACCGTGGTGAGGTAAAGGATATGATGGTTGTAAGGGGCAGGGCACCAAAAGAGATACCCCTTGGTTTTGCCTTAAAGTGCCGGGACTTTAATGTGAGCTTCTATCCCAATGGTGCGCCCAGGGACTATGTGAGCAGGCTTGAGGTCATAGAAAAGGACAGGGTCATCCTCGAAAAGGATGTAAGGGTAAACAGCCCTTTGAGCCACAAGGGCATGCACATATACCAATCCAGCTATGGTGCAAGCCCTACATTTGTCTTTAGGGTGGATGGGGAACCTGTATCCCTAAGGGAGCAGGATTCCCATGAAGACGACGGCTTTATAATGATTGCCATGAGGTTTGAAAAGGCCATACATGATTTCGGCCCCGGGGTTCAGGTGGCATTCCTTGACAATGGTGAGCCAAGGACTACATGGTTTTTAAGGGACATCCCAAGGATGAGACAGAGGGATCTGGGTGGAAAAAAGGTTGTCCTTGAGGACATAAAAGAGGACCTCTGGACAGGGCTCGAGGTATCCTATGACCCCGGTATCCCCTTTGTATGGACAGGATTTGGCCTTATGATGTTGGGGCTCTATATCAATTTCTTTGTTGTACCTGGCAAGATTTTTTTAAGGAGGCTGCCAGACAGTATCATCGTGGCCGGGGTAGGCTCAAGACACATTGACCGATTTGGGGAGATATTTGAAAAGATAAAAGGGAATCTATATGACACTGATGCATCATAAGATATTAGGACTCGTTACTGCCTTATATCTCGCTATATTCTTTCTCCATATCCTCTATTTTGCCATAAAAAAAGAGGTTCTTGTGAGGTCTATATGGATTTTTCTCTATATAACCCTTGCCCTACATACAGGGGGGATTATATTTAGGTGGGTTGATTCATACAGGGTGGATATGGGCCACGCACCCCTTTCCAACTTCTATGAGTCCCTCATATTTTTTTCATGGTGTATAACCTTTATGCTCGTATTGATGAAAAAAAGGCTCTCCTATCCTGTAATTACCCTGTTTGCCTCTCTCATATCCCTTATATTAATGGGCTATGCCTCCATCTCGCCTGGTGTAGACAAAAACATCCAGCCCCTTATCCCGGCGCTGCAGAGCAACTGGCTCCACATACACGTTATAACATGCTTTATATCCTATGCTGCCTTTGTAGTCTCCTTTATATGCGGTCTTTTGTATTTTTTTAATATGGCCTGGACAGGGTCACCCTCAAGGTCAACCTTAGAAGAGATTAACTACAAGAGCGTAATGGTGGGGTTTCCCATGCTCACTGCCGGCATATTAACAGGTGCTGTATGGGCGCACTATGCCTGGGGGTCATACTGGAGCTGGGACCCAAAAGAGACCTGGTCACTCATAACATGGATTATATATGCCCTTTTTCTCCATGCCAGGTTTGTAAAGGGATGGAGGGGGAAAAAGATTGCCATAATATCCATCATAGGTTTTTTTAGTGTAATATTCACCTATTTTGGTGTAAATTTTATACTGTCCGGTCTCCATAGCTATGCGACCTGATTGTTGTGGATTTTTTGAAATAAGATTAATTTTCCATTGTATTTTTGAATAAAATATAGATAAAATCTATTCCTCTGAATTTAAACAGGGATTATAGGGATAAGCCAACATGAACAGGAGGTATTTTTATGAATAAACTGGACATAATAAACAAACTCGCAGCAGACCTGGGTCTCAACCAGAAGATAGCCAAGATAGCCGTTGACACCATTGTAGACACCATAAAAAAGGCAATAATAGACGGTGAGAGGGTCGAGATAAGGGGCTTCGGCAGCTTCACATTGAGGAGTTATAAGGGCTATAAAGGCAGAAACCCAAAGAGCGGAGAGGTGGTTGAGGTCAGCCCAAAGAGACTCCCCTATTTCAAGGTGGGCAAAGAACTCAAAGATATGATATGGAAGGGTTAAAAGACCCCCCAATAAGGGCTTAGTGCCCTCTTCAGTCTCTCCACAACCTTGACAGCTTCATTGGAAGGGGCATCCTGTTTATAGTCTGTATAGGCAGGCGTGCCCTTCATCTCTTTTACAACAGCCCTTACAGAGTTTGTAAGGCCATCTAAACCATAACCGCCTTCGAGGGCATAGAGTATCCTTCCTTTACAGTGCCTTTGTGCTATCTCAAGCATGGCATGGGTCATCATTGCATAACCCTTCTCCGTAACCCTCATGCCGCCCAAGGGGTCGTTGTAGTGGGCATCAAACCCGGCAGAGACAAGTATTATCTCAGGCTTATACATATCAGCCACAGGCACCAACACCTCTTTAAAGGCAAACATATAGTCATCATCGCCCATGCCATAGGAAAAGGGGACGTTCACCGTATAACCCCTGCCTTCCCCATCGCCTGTCTCATCTACCCAGCCCGTTCCCGGGTAGTATGGATACTGGTGTGTGGAAAAATAAAGGACAGTAGAATCCCTATAGAAGCTATGCTGTGTGCCGTTTCCATGATGGAGGTCAAAGTCTACTATTATTATCCTCTTCAGGTTGTATCTTTTCTCCAGGTATCTTGCGCCTATGGCAATATTGTTGAAGAGACAGAACCCCATTGCCCTGTTTCTCTCTGCATGATGTCCCGGAGGCCTGATAAAGGCAAATCCATTGTCTATCTCGCCTGCCATAAGGGCATCTATGAGGCTTAAAAAACCCCCTGCTGCCATGAGTGCTGCCTCATAGCTCTTTGGTGATGTGGATGTATCAGGGTCAAGCCTTACACTCTTTCCTTTTGTGGCATGGATGGATTCGATGTATTTAGGGTCATGGACCATGGCCAGCTCTTCATGGGTGGCGCTTCGGGCTGGTATCCTTATTATATCTGTATTGCCCAACTCATCGAGCATAGCATATATGTGTTTTAACCTCTCCGGGCTTTCAGGGTGGTAGTAGTCTATTACATGTTCCAAGTATATGTCTTCTCTTGCTATACCTGTCTTCATCTTATCCTCCCTCCTTAATTTTAAAGCACCCCTTTTGTGGAAAGGGGCCCTTTAATCTCCTTATCCTTTGTTACAGCCTCTCTCAGTGCCCTGCCAAATGCCTTGAATATGGACTCTACCTTGTGGTGTATGTTTTCCCCGTACAAAAGATTTATATGGACTGTAACCCTTGCCTCGTTAACAAAACCCTTAAAGAATTCCTTTATAAGTGTAACATCAAAATCACCGGTATACCCCTTGAGTTTTCCATTAAAGACAAATGTGGGTCTACCGCTTATATCCACTGCAAAAAGACACAGCGCCTCGTCCATGGGCACAACAGCATGACCGTATCTCCTTATGCCGCTGAAATCTGAAAGGGCATCCTTTAATGCCCTGCCCATTCCAATGCCTATATCCTCTATGGTGTGATGGTGGTCTACCTCAATGTCGCCTGATGCATCTATCTGGAGATCGAAAAATCCGTGTCTGGCAAAGAGCTCGAGCATATGGTCGAAAAAAGGTATCTCTGTGTTGATGGCTGCATTGCCGCTGCCGTCTAATCCCCATTTTATCTTGATATCTGTCTCCTTTGTCTTTCTCTCAATGCTTGAACCCCTCTTCATTGTCCCCCCTTGATTAAGGTATAACCTTGTTGAGCGGATACTCTACAATGCCCTGGGCGCCGGCCCTTTTAAGCTCCGGTACGATATCACGGACAGTCTTTTCATCGATGATTACCTCCATGGCAACCCACCTGTCGTCGGCAAGATTGGATATGGTAGGCGTATGGAGGGATGTGAGTATCTTGGATATCCTTTCTATCTTGTTTCTCGGCAGGTTCATCTTGAGCCCTACCTTCTCCTCTGCCATGAGTGCGCCTTTTAAAAGTATGGTGAGGTTTTCCATCTTCTTCTTTTTCCAAGGGTCGTGCCATGCATTTTTATTGGCTATAAGCACTGTCTCTGATTCCAGTATGGTCTCTATAATCCTCAGGTTATTTGCCCTAAGTGACGCCCCTGTCTCTGTAACCTCCACAATGGCATCGGCAAGGAGCGGCGGCTTAACCTCTGTTGCCCCCCATGAAAACTCAATGGTCACATCTATCCCTTTTTTCCTGAAGTATCTCTTTGTAAACCCTACAAGCTCTGTGGCTATTTTTTTCCCCTTCAGGTCCTCTACCTTCTGAACCGGTGAATCAGCAGGGACAGCCACGACCCATTTGACACCCCTAAAACCGACCTTGCCGTATTTTAGCCTTATAAGCTCCACTACCTTGGCATCCTGTTCAAGGACCCAGTCATAACCTGTGATGCCCATGTCGAGTATGCCATCCTGGACATATCTCGCCATCTCCTGTGCCCTTATAAGAAGGCCCTCTATCTCCGGGTCGTCTATGACAGGGACATAAGACCTCTCCAGGACCTTGATATCATACCCTGCATTTTTAAACAGTTTAAAGGTGGTATCCTGAAGGCTACCCTTTGGCAATCCTATCTTGAGTTTCATATCTTCGCCCCTTTTCTTGCCTTAATTGATTCTCCGTGGGCAAAAAGCCCCTCTATCCTTGCCAATCTTACCGCTTTATCCCCGTATCTTTCAAGAAAATCTCTATCTATCTCTACCTGAACCCTTCTCCTTTTGAAGCTGTCAACAGAGAGCCCTCCTGTGAACCTCCCTGCACCGCCTGTGGGGAGGACATGGTTTGTCCCTATATAATAGTCACCCATGGCAACAGGCGTCATAGGGCCTATATATATAATCCCGGGGTATAGTATCTTCTCCCCAATGGCCTTATGACCTATTAACTCCATATGTTCAGGGGCTACGGCATTTATAAAATCAACGGCCTTATCTATATCTTCAAAATAGACAAAAAAACTGTTTGCCTTTAAGGCATTTTCTATAATATCCCTTCTCTCGTTGGTTGCCTTCAAGCGATCTATGCTCTTTATTACCTCTTCTATGTGTGCCCTGGAGTTGGAGAGGAGGCCCACTGTTGCCATCTCGTCGTGTTCTGCCTGGGAAAAGAGGTCTTTTGCCACTAAATCGGGTGAAAAACCATCTGTGCATAGCACTATCAGCTCTGAAGGACCTGCAAGCATATCAATACCTACTGTCCCGTAGACATCCCTTTTTGCCTCATCTACATAGGCATTGCCTGGACCCACAATCATATCAACCTTTGGTATACTGCCTATCCCATAGGAAAAGGCATATACTGCCTGTGCACCACCTATCCTGTATATCTCTGTTGTGCCGAGGAGCATTGCTGTTGCCGCCACATAGGGGTGTAACACCCCGCCCGGTGTTGGTGTTGTTATATAGATATCCCTGACCCCGGCGATCCTGGCAGGGACAACGCCCATAATCATGGAGGAGGGGTATGCTGCCTTACCACCGGGGACATAAACCAGTGCCCTTTCAACAGGGACAATGGTCTCCTCTACAATAAGCCCCTTTCTTTTATAGACCCTTGTTTTTAAACCCTGATTTTTGTGGTAGAGGCCCACGTTTCTTATCATGCCTTTGATGACAGACAGGTCTTGTCTGCTGACCCCTGACGCTGCCCTCTCTATGTCTTTTTTATCTATTTTGAGGTCATAATCGCCTTCCCATCTGTCAAATCTCCTGCACAGGCCCTTTATGGCCTCCTCACCGCCCTCTTTAACCTCCTGTCTTATTGCCTCTACCCTGCTTTTTATATCCCCCCTGTTCTGTTCCCTGCATCTCATAATGAAAGAGAGGATTGCCTGATAATCCTTTTCAAGCTCCCATACCTTCATCCTTCCTCCTCTCTATCTTTGCCCCCAGCGCCCTGAGTTTCTCCTCTATGGATTCGTAGCCCCTGTCAAGGTGATAGATCCTCGATATCTCTGTGGTCCCATAGGCTGTAAGGCCTGTCAGGATAAGCGATGCGCTTGCCCTTAAATCCGTTGCCATGACCTTGGCCCCGGAGAGCATCTTTACACCCCTGACTATGGCTGTATTGCCGATTACCTTTATATCTGCACCCATCCGCCTCATCTCTGCCACATGCATCATCCTGTTTTCAAATATGGTCTCTGTTATGGCGCTCACACCCCTTGACACGGTCATGAGTGCCATTATCTGTGCCTGCATGTCTGTGGGAAAACCGGGATATGGCGCTGTCTTTACATCTACTGCCATGGGTCTTTTTTTTGTCATGGCCACCTTTATGGTGTCCTCGTTTTCTATAATATCCATGCCTGCCTCCCGGAGCTTGTCTATGAGAGACTTGACATGGCCGGGCATACAACCCTCTATAACCATGTTACCCCTTGTTATACCGCAGGCTATTAAGAATGTCCCTGTCTCTATCCTGTCCGGTATGACCTTATAATTACAGGGTGTAAGTTCGTCAACGCCATTGATCCTTATAATCTCTGTCCCCTCGCCATCTATCCTTGCACCCATCTTCTTGAGCATCCTGGCAAGGTCAACAACCTCTGGTTCCCGGGCTGCATTCTCTATAATCGTCTCACCCCTTGCCTTGACTGCTGCCATCATAATGTTTTCTGTCCCACCCACTGTTGTTGTGTCAAACCTTATCCTCGCACCTTTTAGCCTTTTTGCTGTTACATCTACATACCCCTCTTTTATGTTTACATCACACCCTAATGCCTGGAGCCCTTTTATATGCAGGTTTATAGGCCTCTCGCCTATGGCGCAGCCACCGGGGTATGACACTGTTGCCCTCCTCAACCCCCCTGTAAGAGAGCCAAGGACAAGGACAGATGCCCTCATCTGTTTAACAAGCTCATAAGGGGCGATGTGGTTATCAAGGTCATTGGTATCGACCTGGAGTGTATTTTTGTCTGTCCATTCTGTCTTGGCGCCGAGGATGTTCAAGAGCCTTGTCATTGTCCCTATATCCCTTAGCCTCGGGACGTTTTCTATCTGATAGATGCCCTTTTTTAGAATGGTTGCAGCAAGAAGGGGTAGGGCAGCATTCTTTGACCCGCTTATCTTAACCGTGCCCTTTAGCCTCTCTCCGCCCTCTATGACAAATTTATCCACTGTCCCTTCACTATCCTTTCTGTACCGCTGTAGTCTCGCTTAATAGACACATCAAGGCCTCTCTGGACAAGCATATCTTTTATTGCCCTGGCCTGTTGGCTACCCCCAACCTCGCACAAAAACCACCCATTGTTGTTGAGGGTACCCGGCAGGGTATCTATAAGCCTCCTGTAGACCTCAAGCCCGTCTTCACCACCTAATAGCGCACACCTGGGCTCATAACCTTTCACCTCTTCTGAGATATCATCCCACTCCTTAAGAGATATATAGGGCAGGTTTGCCACTATTACATCGTATCCCACATGGTTTTTTATGCTGCCCATCAAATCCGTGCATACAAACCCTATGTTTTCTGATATGCCCAATCTCCTGCTGTTTATGTATGCTACCTTTAGGGCGTCCAGGGATATGTCTGTACAGATAACCCTTTGGCCTGTGTGTCGGGCAATGGTTATACCTATGATGCCTGAGCCTGTCCCCACATCTATAATCCTTAGAGGGCTGGGTAGCCCTTTTATAATCTTGATGGCCTCCTCTACGAGGAGCTCTGTCTCCGGTCTTGGTATGAGAACAGATTCGTCTACATAGAACTCCTCTGAATAGAACTCCTTTGTCTTCGTAATATAGGCTATGGGCATGCCATTTTTTCTTTTCTCCATGAGGCTGCCTATAAACTCCATGTCCTTAAAATCGAGTGTCTTTTCTGGCTTTGTTAAGACATCCTCCTTTTTCATGGAGAGGGCAAAAGACAGTATACAGAGCCTGTCAGCTATATCAAGACCCCTTGTCCCCTTTATAATATCAGAAATATTCAATCTTCTTAACCTGTCTTTAAGGCCTCTGCCTGAAAATGGGCAATCAATGGGTTCAGTATGTCCTCTATGTCGCCGTTTAGTATATTCTGGAGCTTGTATAGGGTCAGCCCTATCCTGTGGTCTGTTACCCTGCCCTGGGGAAAATTATATGTCCTTATGCGCTCGCTCCTGTCACCTGTCCCTACCTGCTTCCTTCTCTCCTGGGATATCTCCTGCTCCTTTTCCATCTCCATCTTCTCTTTAAGCCTTGCCCTCAAGACCCTTATGGCCTTTGCCTTATTTTTATGCTGGGATTTCTCATCCTGACATGTAACTACAATGCCGGTGGGGATATGTGTTATCCTTACCGCTGAATCTGTGGTGTTTACGTGTTGTCCCCCTGGCCCGCTGGAGCGGAAGACGTCTATCCTCAGTTCCTCTGGGTTTATATCTACCTCGAGTTCTTCTGGCTCAGGGAGCACAGCCACGGTCACTGTGGAGGTGTGTATCCTGCCCTGGGCCTCTGTTACAGGGACCCTCTGTACCCTGTGGACACCGCTTTCGTATCTGAGCATATTATAGGCATCTCTGGAATCGATGAGGACTATGATCTCTTTTATGCCCCCTAAATCAGATAGGCTTGTCCCCATGACCTCTGTCTTCCACCTCATCTTCTCTGCGAACTTCATATACATGCCGAACAGGTCCCGTGCGAAGAGTGCTGCCTCTTCGCCCCCAGCGCCTGCCCTTATCTCGAGGAACATACTCTTTACATTCTCTTCGTGCATCTTAAGGAGCATATCCCTTAATCGGGATTCTATATCTGACCTTGTCTGTTCAAGCTGGGATGCCTCCTCCTTTATCAATACCCTCATGTCGTCGTCTTTTTCTGTAGTGAGCATGGCAAGGGTCTTTTCCATCTCCTCGCCCTTTTTCTTCCACTCCCTGTAGACCTCTACGATGTCCTTGAGTTCATTGTATTCCTTGGCAATCTTTTTATAGGCATCCATATTTGCCATGGTCTCGGGCCTGGCAAGCTCTGCCTCAAGCTCTTGGTATCTTGATTCTATGTTTTCTAATCTCTCGAACATTACTGGGTCTTTTTACCGTAACGCTTTTCAAACTTCTCTACCTGTCCGGCAGAGTCAATGCGCTTTTCCTTTCCTGTAAATATGGGGTGGCATTTGGCACATATCTCTACGCTTATTTTTTCTCTTGTGGAAAGGGTCTCAAAGGTGTTGCCACACGCACATTTTACCGTTGCCCTCTTTAGATTGGGGTGTATGTTTTTCTTCATTTTATCCTCCCTTACTCATAGAATATAGAAACTCTCTGTTTGTCTTTGTATCTTCAAGCTTTTCTAGTAGAAACTCCATTGCCTCTACAGGGTTCATGGGCTGGAGCACCTTTCTCAAAAGCCATATCCTTGATAGGTCGTCCTTTTCTAAAAGCAGCTCTTCCTTCCTCGTACCAGATTTATTTATATCTATGGCAGGGAAAACCCTCTTCTCTGCCAGCTTCCTGTCTAGATATATCTCCATGTTGCCTGTGCCTTTGAACTCCTCAAATATTACCTCGTCCATCCTGCTCCCTGTATCGATGAGGGCTGTGGCTATGATGGTAAGGCTACCTCCCTCCTCTATGTTCTTTGCTGCGCCGAAAAACCTCCTCGGCTTCTGCATGGCCGAGGCGTCTATACCGCCAGAGAGTATCTTGCCGCTGGAGGGAACAACAGTATTGTATGCCCTTGCAAGCCTCGTTATGCTGTCGAGGAGTATAACCACATCATGCTTATGTTCTACGAGTCTCTTTGCCTTTTCTATGACTATCTCGGCGACCTGAACATGCCTTGTTGCAGGCTCATCGAATGTAGAGCTTATCACCTCGCCCTTGACCGACCTTGTCATATCTGTTACCTCCTCCGGTCTCTCATCGATGAGGAGGACTATGAGGTCTATCTCTTTGTGGTTCTGGGTTATGCTGTTGGCTATAAGCTGTAGAAGTATGGTCTTTCCTGTCCTGGGAGGTGCCACTATAAGACCCCTCTGTCCTTTTCCAATGGGTGTAAAGAGGTCCATAACCCTTGTGGAGAGGTTATCCGGTGTTGTCTCGAGGACAATCCTCTCGTCGGGGTAAAGTGGTGTCAGGTTGTCAAAGATTATCTTGTCTTTTGCTACATCCGGGTCATCGAAGTTGATGGTCTCCACCCTCAGGAGGGCAAAATACTTCTCATTGTCCTTGGGTGGTCTTATCTGGCCTGATATTATATCGCCTGTCCTCAGGCCGAATCTTTTAATCTGGGAAGGGGATATGTAGATATCGTCAGGGCCCGGCATATAGTTTGAGTCCGGCGACCTTAAAAAGCCAAAACCCTCTGGGATGACCTCTAAGACGCCCTCTCCATAAACAGATTCGTTTTTATCCAGGAGCCCCTGCAGTATAGCAAATATGAGCTCCTGTTTTTTTAGCCCAGCTGCATTCTCTATATTCAAACCCCTGGCAAGCTGTGTGAGCTCCCCTATCCTCTTCCTCTTCATTTCATTAAGATGCATCCTCTTCCTCCCATTCTCTAATCCTCTTTATTAAGATATCTATCTGTGCTTTAAGGTCTTTCTCTGTCCCGTTGTTGTATAGCACATAGTCTGCCTGTTTCTCTTTTTCCTTTAGCGGTATCTGGCATGATGTCCTCCTGTCTATGTCCTCTTCATCCATGCCCCTTATCTTTAGCCTCTCCCTTATCAGGCCCTGGTCCGCAGATACTACTATTATCCTGTCTAGGTTTTTGTTTAACCCCTTCTCAAATATCAGGGGGCCATCAACGATTAGGGACCTCTCTCCCTTTGATTTGAGTGCCTCTGCCTGTCTGTATATGCCCTGTATCACCCTGGGGTGGACTATATCCTCCAGTTGTTTTAACCTCTCCCTGTCTACAAATACTATATCCTTTAGCCTCTCAGGGCTTATCCTTCCATCTATAAAGATGCCCTCACCAAAGGCCTTTTTTATCTCCTCTTTTACCTCTTCTATATCAAGGGCCTCTTTTGCCAGCCTGTCCAGGTCCACTATGTTGAAACCCTTGCCTTTAAGGAGTCTTGATACTGTTGTCTTTCCGCTTCCTATAATACCTGTAATACCTATCAGAATCATATATCGAGGTTTCTTACATTGAGGGCATTATCTTCTATAAACATCCTTCTGGTCTCTATATTGTTACCCATAAGGACTGTAAAGACCTGGTCTGCATTTACTGCATCCTCTATGGATACCTTGAGGAGGCTTCTCTTCTCAGGGTTCATGGTGGTCTCCCAAAGCTGTTCCGGGTTCATCTCTCCAAGACCTTTATACCTCTGGATGGTGATACCCTCTTTACCCTTTTCAATCAAGAGCTTAAGGAGTTCTTTTGCCTTTAGAGGGTATGGCTGTTTTGCCCCATCTAATATCTCTATATCCCCTGTATAGAAATCCTTTATCTGTTTAAATGTAGATAAGGCATCGAGATAATCATCCTGGCTGCACATCTCGTAGTCTATCTCTGTTATCAAACTTTTTTCCTCTTTTTCATAGACCTTTATGGAGAAGAGATTGTGCTCCCTGTCTTTTATTATATCAACAGTATATCTATCTTCGGGGATATATCTCTTTACCTCCTCAAGCTTGCTTAAATCCTCAAAGCTCTCTCGGTTCTGGATATCTGCCATAAAAAGCCCTATTATTATATCTTCGTCTATGCCTGTCCTTTTTACCTCCCTTAGAAACCTGTCTATCTGTCTCATCTTCTCTATATTTTCGTATAAAGAGGCATTCTCTATCTCTTTTCCATTGATATTACACCTTATCTTCTCCGCACCCCTTTTGAGTATGGTCCTGTCGAACTCATCCTCATCTTTAACATATATCTCCTTGTTTCCCTGTTTTATCTTATATAATGGCGGCTGGGCTATATATAGATATCCGTTATTTATGATATCTATCATCTTTCTGTAGAACAGGGTGAGGAGCAGGGTCCTTATGTGGGAGCCGTCTACATCGGCATCGGTCATTATTATTATCTTTTTGTATCTCAGTTTGTCTATGTTATCCGGTGTTACGCCCAGGGCAAGGTATATAGATTTAATCTCCTGATTTGTCAATACCTTTTCCTGTCTTGATTTTTCCACATTCAGTATCTTTCCCTTTAGAGGGAGTATGGCCTGTGTCCTTCTGTTTCTACCCTGTTTTGCCGAACCCCCAGCAGAATCACCCTCTACTATGTAGAGTTCACATAAATCAGGGTCTGATTCCTGACAGTCTGCCAGCTTTCCCGGTAATATCCCTGTCTCCAGAAGGCTTTTGCTCTTTACGAGCTCTTTTGCCTTTTTTGCTGCCTCTCTTGCCTTTTTTGCCTCCAATGCCTTGTTGACTATTATCTTTGCTATATCCTGATTTAACTCAAAATATTCTGTGAGCTTTTCATTTAAAAGGGATTCGACAAGGCCTTTTATCTCGCTGTTACCTAATTTTGATTTTGTCTGGCCTTCAAATTGGGGGTTCTGTATCTTTATTTTCAGGACAGCAACAAGACCTTCTTTTATATCATCCCCTGAGACACTCTCTTTTTGTTTCTGGTTTGGGATGCTCTGTATAAAATTATTAATGGACCTTGTGAGCGCACCCCTGAAACCTGCTACATGGGTGCCGCCTTCCTTTGTGTTTACATTGTTGACAAAGCTGTAGATATTCTCATTATAGCCATCATTATACTGGATGGCCAGCTCGAGGTTGTCAAGGGGCTGCTTTGTGCTTGTGATATATATGGGTTCATCAAAAAGTACATTTTTATTGCTGTTTAGGTACCTTACAAATGACTTTATCCCGCCTTCGTGTTTAAACTCCTGTCTCTTTGCCTTTTTCTCATCTATGAGTACTATGTGTATACCGTTGTTGAGAAAGGATATCTCTCTCATCCTGTGGGCAAGGATCTCGCTACTGAATTCTATACTTTCAAATAAGGTCTTATCAGGCTTGAATCTTATCTTTGTCCCTGTCTTATCTGTATCACCTATAACCTTCAGCTCTGTCTTCCTCTCGCCCCTCTGATAACGCTGATAATAAACCTTTCCTTCTCTCCTTACCTCTATCTCAAGGTATTCTGAAAGGGCATTTACTACAGAAAGGCCAACCCCATGTAACCCTGCAGAATATTTATATGTATCCTTATCAAATTTACCGCCTGCATGGAGTTTGGTGAGGACAACCTCAAGGGCGGTCATATTCTCCTCGCTGTGCATGTCTACAGGTATGCCCCTGCCATCGTCCTCGCAGGTTATGCTGTTATCCCTGTGGATTGTAACAACTATCTTTTTACAATACCCGGCAAGGGCCTCATCCACGCTATTATCAACAAGCTCATATACAAGGTGGTGTAACCCCTCTATCCCTGTATTTCCTATATACATGGAGGGGACTTTCCTTACTGCCTCAAGTCCGTTGAGTATCTTTATACTATCTGCACTGTATTCTGTCATCATATCCTAACCGGCATTATAATATTTTTGTATGATTCATCATCTCTGCCCACAAAAAGAACCGCACCGTGTGTGTCCGGTGATTTCATAACTATATACTCCCCATCTGTATGATTTGCCATATCAAATAAAAACCTTATATTGAAGTTCATGACCATATCTAACCCCTTATAGTCTATCTCTATGACCTCTTTTGCACTACCTATATCAGACTCTGCATTGAGTTCCATGAGGTTATTATAAAGGGATATATTAACAGGCTCTGATCTATCTATAATAGCTGATACCTTTTTGAGACTCTTTAAAAAAATCTCCCTTCCTATCACAGCTATATTGGGGTTGTTCTCTGGGATGATATTTCTGAAATTAGGGAAGGTCCCTTCTATTAATTTGGAGATAAGGGATAACCTATCTGTTGAAAACCTTATATTTGTATCACCTATAGATAATCTTACCTTATCCGACTCCTTTAACATCCTGTCTAAATCATTAAATGTCTTTTCTGGTATTATTATGCCTTTAAAATCCTGGATACCTTCTACCTCCCTTGAGAGAACTGCCATCCTGAAACCATCTGTGCCAACAGCATTTATCATATTGTCTTTTCCCTCAAGATATATCCCCATGAGGTTATATCTTGTTTCATCATCTGATATGGCAAAACCCACCTTATCTATTATCTCCAGTAGTGTCCCGCCATCTATAACTACCTCATTATTTTCATTGACCTCTGTGGGCTCCGGGAAGTCATCCGGGTTCTGAAGACCAAGCACATATTCTGTCTTTTTCTGTTTTATCTTCAGTATATTCTCCTGGATGTCCAGTTCTATGTCATCCTGGCCCATCTCTTTCAGTATCTCAAAGAAACGCCTGCCGTTTATCAATATCTTTCTCTCTTCATCAACAGTATAATCTACATATACAATGGCATTTATATCAAGGTCATTGGCAAACATGGCTGTCCTGTCTTTCTCAAAAGATATGAGGATATTGGAGAGTATGGGCATTGTAGACCTTCTCTCGGATATGGGGGAGAGTTTTGACACAGGTTCAAAGAACAGGTTCTTTTTTATTATTATATTCATATATATACCCCTTATTAGTAGTATATGCTGTTGAATTGTTGAAAAGTACGAGAACCATTTGAAATACAAGAAAAAACAGAGTTAACAAAAGGTATAAAAAAATAATTTCTTTGTGGATTCATATGGATTTTAATTTTGTCTCTATCTTTTCAACAATAGTTTTCAGGTCACTTTTCCACTTTATCTCCTCTTCGATCTTCTTTATAGAGTGTATTATAGTGGAATGGTCTTTTCCCCCAAATTTATTACCTATGTCAACTAGGGAGCTATCAGTGAGTTTACGGGCAAGATAGATTGCTATCTGACGGGTAAGCATAATAGATTTTGTCCTCTTGTTCGATTTTATATCAGAGGATTTTATATTAAAATACGATGATACCTCTTTTATTATGGATTCTATGGTAATCTCCTTGTTCTTTTCCTTTATGATATGCCCCATAACCTCACTGGCAAGCTTTATATCTATGGGTGTGTTATGAAGGGATGCATAGGCACCTATGCGTATTAAGGCACCCTCAAGGGACCTCACACTGTTTTCTGCCCTGGACGCTATATAAAAAGCTACATCCAGAGGGAGCTGGATGTTTTCTATCTCTGCCTTTTTATTTAAGATAGCCACCTTTGTCTCTATATCCGGCGGTTGTATATCTGCGATGAGTCCCCATTCAAACCGGGAACGGAGCCTCTCCTCTATGTTTTCTAAATCCCTTGGAAATTTATCACAGGTTACTACAACCTGTTTCATATTATCATACAGTGTATTGAAGGTATGAAAGAACTCCTCCTGTGTCCTGTCTTTTCCTGCTATAAACTGTATATCGTCTATCAAAAGCACATCCATCTTCCTGAATCTATTTCTGAATTCATCCATCTTACTATACTTTAGGGAATTAATAAGCTCGTTGGTGAAGACCTCTGCAGTAATATAACATATATGTTCAGGGCTAACACCACTATGTTTTATCAGAAAATTACCTATGGCATTTAAGAGATGGGTCTTGCCAAGCCCTACACCACCGTATATAAAAAGGGGATTATATGTCTTGCCCGGGTTTGTAGCCACTGCAAGACAAGCTGCATTGGCAAACTGGTTGCATGAACCTACAACAAATGTCTCGAATGTATATTTGGGATTAAAGAGGTTGTATGTGCTCTTTTTTACAACAAAGTCCTTCTTTATATCCCCATTTTTTTCTTCTTTGGCTGTAATATATTCCATCTTCACATCCTGGCCAACAGTGTCTTTTATTATAGCGAGGAGTATAGGTTCAAAATTTTTTATAACCCAGTCTTTAAAAAACTCATTAGGGACAACCACAGAGAATATACCCTCTTTATATCCTGAAAACTTTATGGGTTCTATCCATGTCTTAAAGCTGTCCTGGCTTATGATGCTGGCTACCTTTGGTTTTATTTGTTGGAGAAGATCCGCCATTTCTTAGACCACTTTAAACATCTTTTCAACATATGTGGAAAACTTTAGGTTTCCTAAGGGTAAGATTAATATAAAACATAATAATATAAAAAAGACTCAAATTCAACTCTTTTTAGATAAAACTTAAAGGCCGTATACTCTAAGGCTATAAGACACTGCGATAACCTATAATAGATTTTTTCCAGTAAGGATCTTCGGTGTTGTCTATTGCCACACCCCTTGAGCTCGAGGCATGGATAAACTCGTTCCTGTTGAGCATTATCCCGGAATGGAGGGCTTTTTTAATCCTGAAGATTACAATATCCCCGGGTCTTATGTTATATCTGCCTATACTATAGCCAACCTTCATAAGGCCCTCTGTATTCACAGGTAATATTATCCCCCATCTTTTATATACATAATAGATAAACCCGCTACAGTCAAAGGCATCGGGCCCTTTAGCCCCGCTTCTATATGGCTTCCCATGCATCTCTACAGCTGTTCTTACGATATTGTTCCTTAACTGTAAATCCTGGTCATATATCTTAACCTGTTTCGGGGCACACCCGGCCAAGATCATTAGGGCTATAAAAAATAAGAAAAGATATCTCTTCAAAATCAACCCCTTGCATCCATGTATCTCTTCAGAACCTCTTTTGCCTGAAAAAGAGACCCGCATCTTATAAACCCTTCTCCCTCTTCAATACCATCTAAGCCCTCTATCAATCTTATGCCAACACCAACAGACTCGAATAGCCCCCCATCGCCCTCCCCATCACCAATGGCACAGGCCTGGTTTTTTTTAAGGCCAAGACCCTCCAGGACCTCTTTAACATATCGGTCCTTTTTATTGTATTCCACACGGACCCTTGTCTTGCCTGTTAGAAAACCATTATCTGACAGGAGTTCATTGGATATGGCCATATCTATACCCAGCTCGCCCCTTACCCTCTCCACAACCATAGAAAGCCCTGTAGATACTATCACCGTATATATATCCATGGATTTCAAGAAATCTACAAACCCCTGGGCATAGTCCTGATAATCTATATCCCTTACAATATTCCATATCTTCTCTGTAGATATACCCCTCCACAGGATGGCGTCTCTTTCACAGAATTCCTGGTAGCTAATCTTACCAGCCCTGAAAAGCTCCTGATACCTATCTGCCATATTATCCCAGATGTTAAGCCTTCGATGGAGGTATTCCCAGCTACTCTTTACCTTTGTAAGCGTGCCGTCACAATCTATAAATGCCACCCTTATATCCATAGATTCTTTATAACATACAAAAAATAAGAAAATCTATCCCAATGGACAATAGAAATTCATCTTCCATGAATCAAGACCTTTGCACATTTTGTAAAGGTCTTATATAATATTGTCCATGGACATAATGGACTGTCATACCCATATATTCCCACCAGAGGTTATATCAGACCGGGAGGTGACAATATCTAAGGACAAGAGGTTCGCAGCCATTTATGGGGGTTCAAAGGAGAGGCTTATAGATGCCCAGGGCCTTATAAAATACATGGATGATAATAATATAGCCGGCTGCATTGCCTGTGGGTTTCCCTTTATGGACAGGGGCTTACTTAAACTATCCAATGATTACATAATAGAGGCATCAAGACTTGATGCAAGGATCATACCATTTATAGCATGTGATCTGGATAAAAGGGCGTTGTCCGTCAAAGAGATAGAGAGATGCTACAAAAAAGGTGCAAAAGGTATAGGCGAGATAGGGGTCTATGAAAAAGGACTGGGGGAAGGGGAGCTAAAGGGGCTTGAGCATGTGGCAAATATAGCGGAAGAGGTAGGTATACCAATAATTATCCATGTCAATGAACAGGTTGGCCACATCTATAACGGCAAGACCCCAGTAGATTTTGTTGCCCTGACAGATTTTATAAAAAGACACCCCTTTCTGAAGATCGTGCTTGCCCACCTCGGGGGAGGGCTTTGTTTCTATGAAATTATGCCTGAGATAAAAGATATTTTCAGGAATGTCTACTATGATACCGCTGCCCTGCCTTTTATATATTCAGCGGAGATTTACAGGTACATAGAGGCCTTTATCTCTAAAAAGGTGCTTTTTGGGACAGACTACCCGCTTTTGGGTCCAAGGCGATACATGCATGCTATAGAACTTATGGGAAAAGAGGCACAGGGAGATATACTCTTTATGAATGCCAGGAGGTTTCTTGGGAGAGGTTGACTGGGACAGGCGATACAGGGAGGGTTTTTACAATGGGGTTCTGGAGCCCCATGATTTGATTAAGAGATTCTATCATGAGATACCAAAAGGGGTTGTTATAGATATTGCCATGGGCACAGGCAGGGACGCTGCTTTTTTGTCTGCCAAGGGCTATAACGTTATAGGTATTGAAAAATCAAGAGAGGCCATCAAGGTCTTTCAAAGGGAGTTTGGGGGACATCACAGCGAGGTATCCTGTATAATAGGCGATGCAGATTTTCTACCTTTTAGAGATAATATTGCCCAGGGGGTAGTTGTTTTCTATTTTCTCATCAGGGGGATAATGGGTGATATAAAGGCCATGTTAAAAAAAGGCGGCATACTTATATACGAGACCTTCCTTAAAAGGCAGAACACTATAGATAGGTGGCGAAATCCTGAATATCTCCTAAACGATGGTGAGCTATACAGCTATTTTTCCGACCTTGAACTTCTGTTCTATGAAGAGGTAATATCAAGGGCAGGAAAAAAGGACAAGGCCATAGCAAGATTTGTAGGGAGGAAGATATGATAGTAGAATGGGATCCTAAAAGGCCGAGAAAAAAGATCACAGAGCTTATCAAAAACACACTGCTCGAGGGCGGGGTTATTGCATATCCAACAGACACATTCTATGGTATGGGCTGCGACCTATTTAATATAAAGGCCATAAGGCGTCTTTATCAGATAAAGAGGCTAAACAGCAAGAGGCCCATGAGTATAATATGTAATGATTTCAAAGAGATAAGCACTTACGGTGTAATCAGTGACTTTGCCTTTAATATCTTGAGGGGTTGTCTGCCAGGTCCGTATACATTTGTATTAAAGGCAAAAAAGATAATGCCCAAGCTCCTTATGACAGAAAAAAAAGAGGTGGGTATAAGGGTTCCAGACCACCCTGTGCCTGTAGGGGTTGCGCACCTCATTGAGAGGCCCATTATTAACACCAGCGCAAGGATTGCCGGGGAAGAGATACTTACAGACCCGAAACAGATAGAAAGACTGTTTAAGGGCAGCGTTGATGTGGTCATAGACGGCGGTATCATAATCGGTGAACCCTCAACCATTATAAGACTGGTGGACGATAAGGTAGAGGTGCTAAGGGAGGGTAAGGGGGTCTTTATATATCCACCTCACCAGAGGTAGAATCCCCGGAACACTCGGCTGCCATGGCCTCCTCTATGGACTCTTCAAAGCCCTCGCCCAGCTCATCGCCCAGCTCCCTGCCCATTTTCTTCATGAACCTCTCTATGCTCCTTGGGTCGTTCTCATCAAGACCGGAGAGATTGGACGGGTCGAGGAGACTCTCCATCCTCTTTTCCTCACCCCTTATAACCGCCACCCTTGAGATTATGCGCACCACATCACGACTACCGCATGCCTTGCAAAATGGCTCTATCTCCTCTGTGGTCCTCAAGAGCAGAAAAGACGATATCTTTTTGCACCCCCTACACTGATATTCATATATAGGCATATTTGACCCTTAAATGATTTAATTATCAAGACCCATTAGAGGGCCTCATACTATGGAAATGTAACCCTGACCTAGCAGGATTTGCAAGTATTATAATCACTTTTTACGCACCTTTCAATGCGTTATATAGGGCCATGACAGGCCAAGGTTGCAACAAGACCTTTATTTTTCTCTATATTGGGTGTATATTTCCAAAAGAAACCAATTAGCCATATACCCAAATAAAAGGTGGGGCACGAAAAAAAGGGGGGGCAAAATGAAGGTCTATTTCTGGGGGACAAAGGGCTCACTTCCATCATCGTCTTTAGCAGAAGAGATACAGAGAAAGATTTTTTTTGCCATTAAGGAATCAATGGCATATGACCTCAAAACCGATTCAGACATAGAGGCATTTATAAAAGAGCACCTCCCATTTTATATAAAAGGCAGTTATGGCACAAATACATCGTGTATAGAGATTAAAGGCGGAAATGAGTATGTATTATGTGATGCAGGGACAGGCATCAGGGATTTTGGTAACCGCCTCATAAAAAATAAGGCAGCAAAAAAAGACAGACAACCCGATACATTCCACATATTTCTGTCCCATCTCCACTGGGACCATATCCACGGCTTTCCATTCTTTACCCCTGCATATATACTAGGCAACAGGATAAATATATACGGCTTTCATGAAAATATAGGGGATGCCTTTGAGGCACAGCAGTCACAGCCGTTTTTCCCTGTGCCCCTGAGATATATGAGTGCAGATATAAGATTCTCAACACTTGAGCCTGACAGGGAGTATCACATTGCCGGGCTTGGGGTCAGGGGGTTTAAACAAGACCACCCCGGGGTCTCCTATGGCTACAGGTTTGAAAGGGAAGGAAAGGCTATAGTATATTCCAGTGACTGCGAGCACAGAGAGGGCATTGAAAGGGATGACTATGTATTTCTCAATTTCTTCAGGGACGCAGACCTCCTGATATTTGATGCCCAGTATTCCCTCCTCGATGCCATATATACAAAGGAGAACTGGGGCCACTCCAACAACATAATAGCCGTAGAACTGAGCGTCAAGGCAGGGGTTAAAAGACTGTGTATGTTTCATAATGAGCCTACATGCGACGATAGGAGTCTATGGGACTTTCTCGAGGATACGAGAAAATACCTCCGCCTCTACGATGAATCATATCCCCTGATTATAGACCTGGCATATGATGGGATGGAGATAGAGGTTTAGTATATATCCCACTTTTTGAACGGCCCTTTTTTGCCTCAGGGTTTACACAATAAAGCGGTTTTTTCCCTCCAATACCCAGCAAGAGGTTTTTTGCTGCTATGTGGGCCATCATCCTCCTTGTCTCTGAGGTAGCACTGCCTATGTGGGGCAGGAGGACCACATTGTCAAGTCCTATAAGGGGGTTATCCATCTGGATGGGCTCTTTCTGGAAGACATCAAGCCCTGCACCGGCTATCCAGCCCTCTTTTAGTGCCCTTGCGAGAGACGCCTCATCTACAGTTGCCCCCCTTGATGTATTTATAAGGATGGCATCCCTCTTCATAAGCCTCAGGCGCCCCTCATCTATAATATGATAGGTGTCCTTGGTCAGGGGCGTATGGATGGTGACAAAATCAGACCGTTTAAGGAGGGTATCTAAAGTGGCATATCTAACGCCGAGCCTTTTTTCCTCATCACGGGGTATCCTTGTCCTGCTGTTATAAAGGACATTCATGTTAAACCCCTTAGCCCTTTTTGCCACTGCCCTGCCGATCCTTCCGAACCCAATAATCCCCAGAGTGGCACCCCATAATGATTTTCCAAGAAATAATGAGGGGGACCAGGATATTTTCCACTCACCCTGCCTGACAAATCTGTCTGCCTGGGGTATGTGTCTGGCGGTGGCAAGGATAAGGGCAAAGGTCAGGTCTGCTGTGGCATCTGTGAGGACGCCAGGTGTATTGCCTATATAGATACCCCTTTTTGTTGCCTCCTCTACATCTATATGTTCAAAGCCAACACTCATTGTGCTTATAACCTTGAGCATCGGGGCTGCATCCATGACTTCTTTATCTATACGATCTGTAAGCATGCAGATTATACCGCCCTTGTCTCTTATATTCTCTATGAGCTCATCCCTTGTGGCCGGTGCATCTTTGATATTTACCTCCACATCACAGACCTGGGCTATCATATCTGTAGCATCCTTAGACATAGCCCTTGTTATATATACCTTAGGTTTCATAGGCCTCCGTTTATATAACATTTAAGATTTGCTTTAGCATCTCCCCGAGCTTTTTCTCTTCGCTCTCGTCGGCATATTTAGGCCTCTCCACATCCGGGAAAAGATTGAATATACCGTTTACTATTACCTCTGCATGGGGTGGACAGCCGGGCAGGTGAATGCCTGACTGGGCATTGTGTTGCTGACATATACCCATAAATATATTGGTCTGGCTTGAATCGACTGGATAGGGGGTCTGGGGGCCCAAAAATATATGGGCCTTTTTATCAAGGGGTCGGTCTATCAAAAGCCTATCCGGGTCAGCAGGGTCAGGCCGTCTCAATTTTGCAAGGACAAAATGGAGATAACCCCTGCAGCCGCTACAGGCATCACCATCATGGACAATAAAATCCCTGCCACCGCTCAAATCGATTAGCGGCTGTTTAAAGGGGCTTGCCACCTCTTCTATGCTTGTGCCCAGGATCTTTATTTTATCTTGCTCCACAGGGCCCATACCCTGCATATAGGCAAGAAAGACAGGGGGTGAAGAGAGGGGGTCAATGCCCATAATCCTCATGGCTACTGCATCCAGTGCAACAGGGTTTGTGGCACCGAGGAGGATGCCCATCTTCTTTGGTGTCCCTGATACAGGGCCAAAGTCTTCCTGACCCACAAGACCATCTATAATCGTCAGTTTTGGCTTTATTATATAATGGATATTGACAAGGTTCTGCCACAGGCCAAAAAAATGGGTCATATACTTTTCCAGGGGCGGGACAGCACCCTGGAGGCTCTTTATGCTTAAAGATACAATAGCGGCAAAGTGGATCTTGAGAACAGGGACATTTATTATAACATCCGCCCTCTCCAGAGTCATTGGTATCTTTCTTGAGGCCATCCTCTTGCCCTCCGGGACAGGCCTTTCAATGAGGTCGTCGTTATTGAAGTCAACAAGGGATACCCTGTCCGGGTCAAGGTCTCTAAGCCTGTCATATCCATAATGACTAAACATCTGGCCTGTTGAGCTCCTGTTAATGGACGAGCCTTCTGCTACTATAACCCTCTTTGCAACAGGCAGGAGGATCTCTATGAGCGCCCTTATAACCCTTATATCCGTTATAATGCCCCCTTTATATACCCCATCTTTGAGCCCGTGGTCGCTTACAATATTGGGTTTTATAACAACTGTCTGGCCTTTTCGCACAAACCTCTCCAGGCCGCCCAGGTTATTTATTATATTTTTTATCCCCTCTTTTATGTCTTCATATGACATGCCTTCAGGTATGCGCTCTATGGCCACCATCTCTTGTTTCCTGTATGGCCTTGCAGGTCTTTTCCCTTTTAGTTTTTTAAGGAGCACAGCGGTGCTGAGCTCCATTTTCACTGTCTTGACCCCATTTTTATCGAATGTCCTCATGGGCCTGAATCCATATTGGAGCATCCATTTATATGTATTCTTATCATCATAGGCAATCTCTGCAGATACAAGGGTCTCCTTTTCTATGAGCCTGTCCATGATGGCCTGTTCAAGCCCCTGGCCTTCAAACCCATTATGGATGTATATATTTTCGATGGTGCTTGTCGCCCTGTTGTATGTTAGCCATCCTATCTCCTGGCGTCCTCTTTTTGCCGTATATCTGATTTTATCTATATCTTTTTTCAATGTAATGGCCCTATCCATAACCAATGCCTCCTTGAGTCTATTAGGATATCCCTATTAAAGATTAACATAATGGAGAGGCTACTTAAATAATTTTTACTCTATGGACACCCTTAATAATCATAAATCTAATATGGAATAAGGCCTCTGCAGGGTTTTGCATTGGCCTTAAATGTGTTATTATAAATCGGCTATGGATATAATAACAGCAAGGGGTCTGACCAAAGACTTTAACCACACAAGGGCAGTGGACAACATTGATTTTGATATAAAAAAAGGGGAGTGCTTTGGCTTTCTCGGGCCAAACGGTGCAGGCAAGACCACTGTAATGCGCATGCTATACTGTGTTGTTGTGCCTACCAGCGGAACAATAAAGGTCTTTGGACTGGACATCGAGGACAACCCATCTATCATAAAGTCGAGGATCGGGGTCATGCCCCAGGACGATAATCTCGACATAGAGCTTTCAGCATTAAAAAATCTCATCGTATATGCCAGGTATTTTGAGATACCCTATAGGACCTCAAGGAAGACAGCATATAATCTCCTTGAATATGTAGGGCTTACAGAAAAGGCAGATGAAAATATAAAAAATCTGTCCGGTGGTATGCAGAGGGCCCTGCTCCTTGCACGGTCTCTTATTAATTCACCGGAGATACTCATCCTTGATGAGCCCACCACAGGTCTTGACCCCCACAGCCGACACAATGTCTGGAACAAGCTGAAAGACCTTAAGGAGAAAAACACTACCCTCATACTTACCACCCATTATATGGAAGAGGCAGAGAGGCTTTGCGACAGGGTGGCGATTATGGATAGGGGGAGGATAATAACCATAGACTCACCGAAAAACCTCATGGAGACCCACGGTGGTAACCTTGAGTATGTGTATCTTAAGCTCACAGGTAAGAGATTAAAGGGGAAGGAGAATGGAGAAAACAATCTGTCTTAAAAGGGCATTCAGGGTCTGGCAGAGACACCTCACAGTTTATACAAAACTCTATAAGACCAGTATAGCCCTTAATTTTGTAGAGCCTGCCCTCTATCTTATTGCCTTTGGTATTGGCCTCGGTGCCTTTATAAAAGACATAAATGGCGTGCCGTATATAAAATTTATAGCCCCGGGGATTATAGCCTCCTCGTCCATGTTCGCAGCAACCTATGAATGCACATACGGAACATACGTCAGGATGACATTTCAGAAGACCTTTGATGCTATACTCGCCACACCCATAAACATAAATGACCTCATTGCCGGGGAGCTTATATGGGCGGCCACAAAGAGTATGTTCTACGGCACCATCATTATTGTAGCCATATCAGCCTTCAGGCTGGTAGATTCACCCTTTGTCATTGCCATAATACCTATCCTGTTTTTAAGCGGTCTGGTATTTGCCGAGATCTCCATGGTATGTACAGCTGTTGTCCCCGGGATAGATTCCTTCAACTACTTTTATACCCTTTTTATGACACCCATGTTCCTCTTTTCCGGTATATTCTTTCCCCTGGATGTATTGCCCCCTGCTGTGGCAAAGATAGCGTTTTTCACGCCCCTTTATCACCTGACCCTCATATGCAGGTCCCTTGTCTGGGGCAGCGCAGGTGGTATCGCAGGTAGTATAGCATGGCTTGTGGTGGTAATCCTGATAATAGCCCCCCTTGCCTTTATTCTCATGAGGAAGAGGATAATAAAGTAAAAGAAATGACAGGTTTATTTTTTAATGATGTCTTTATAGTATTTATCAAGACAGTCAGGGCATAGACTGTGGCTAAACATGGCCTCAGAGTGTTCGCTGATAAACTGTTCAAGCTGATTCCAATAGCCCTTATCATCCCTTATTTTTTTGCAGTGCATACATATGGGTATTATACCTGATAGGGTTTTAATCTGGTTCCTTGCCTCTTCGAGCTTTTTGTTCCTTTCCAGCAACTCTTTTTCATATCTCCTCATCCTGGCGATATAGAAAAAAGTACCGCCTATAAGTATAAGCAGCATGCATATCAAAAAAGCCAGAGAGATAAATATAGTCCTGTTTCTCTCTTTTCTCAACTGTTCTGCCTTTAATTTATCTGTTACATCAAAGACAATGGAGAACAGGAGTGCTGTGTTGCCAAGGTTGATGGGATATGAATATACCTCCACATCCCTTATATCGCCGTTAGACAGCCTGTGTCGAAAATTAAAAAAATTCTTTTTCTGCTCCCTTGCCCTTGACATCTCCTTCTTTACCTCATCCTCTGTCAAGGTATTGATCTCCTGGATTTTTTTACCCACAAGTTCTGGGTAGCCGTAAAACATCCTTGCTGAGTTGTTGGCATCGAGTATTGTCCCTGTCTTTGGGTCTATTATCAACATTATAGTCCCGTGTCCCTGGAAAAAATCATAGGAAAAGATCTGCTGTTTTTTTATGGTCTCCCAATCAGCCAGAAGTTGGTTTGAGGCCTTATTTATTATTATAGAACCTTGAGGCAATGCAGATATGGGTATTTCATGGGCCTGCAGGGCCTCTCCATCAAATATAAATCTGTTTGGGCTATCCATTATTATAGGGATGCTATCAGCCCCTTCTCCATTCAGTATCCTTAATGCCATCTTTGCTGCCTCTTCTCCCTGGGCATATGAATAAGGTACCTTACCGCCTATTACCCCATATTTTATCTGGACATCTGTTACCCCAAAGACCTTGGCCGCTGTTGCACCTGTGATAGCCCTTAACACCTCCTCATGAGTGTAAAGTATACCCTTGGGTGACTTCAGGTATGACAGATAGATGACCATATCATCTTTCCCAAACCCCTTGAGCTGTTCTATTATGTCTTTGAGTTCAAGCCCATCAAAATAAACAATATCTAATTTTTTCTTAAACCCCTTTACATCCTTTTTAAACTCCTCAAGATTTTTCTTCTCCGAAAGCCTATCCCCTGAGACCACACCTATCTTTTTTGCATTCTCCGAAAGCCCAATACCACATTCTACAGTCTCCCTCATAGATTTTTTCTCGTTTATACCGGTTATGCCCTTTAATCCCCTTATCTTATCTTTATTAAAGTCATTTACACCGCAAAAGACCACAGGTATATTGTCAAAGAGCCCTGCCCTTGTCTTTATCAAAAAATCAAAGGCATTATCGTCTACTACTATGATTACATCTGGATGGGTTTTATCCTTTTTATATTTTATGCTGTATAGGGTCTCTATGGCATCAAGGTAGGCCTCTGTATCTTTTTGCCTTATGACATCCATATACTCTTCGTGTATCTCCAGACCCTTTTGGTCTTTTAGTGTGTCCATAATACCCTTGCGTACACCGTCTGTCCATTCATTACCTTGATGGTATGAATAGATTATAAGTATATTCTTTGATGGGGCATCAGATTCTGCCATGACTGGATATAAGAGCAATAAAAAAGAGATGATTGTGATAAGTTTTATAAAAGATTTCCTATGCGTCGAGTGTGCATTTAAGGGCGACATTTATGCATTTATTATATAGACAATCAGGTGCCAATACAATAAAATATCCCTTTATTATGAATCTCCTGAGCCTTTTTTCCGTTGGATTTATATTGGGCCTAACAGGGGCCATGGCACCTGGGCCCCTGCTCACTGTAACAATAGGTGAATCAACAAGAAGGGGCGGGATAACAGGGCCCCTTGTTGTCTTGGGGCATGGTATCCTTGAGTGCGCCCTGGTCTTTTTGATTGTCCTGGGGGTCGGAAAATTGCTCAACAATAACATGGTCTTTACTTTTATAGCAGTAATAGGCGGTATTGTTCTAATCTATATGGGTTATGCAACGATAAAAGGTCTGGGCACCTATGAGATAGGGGCTACAGCAGACAATGCCAGGACAGGGCTACACCCTATCCTTTCAGGGATTGTCATAAGCCTCTCAAACCCCTACTGGTTTATCTGGTGGGTTACAATAGGCATGGGCTATGTGATGTTTGCAAGACAGTTGGGTGTAAAGGGTATTATTGCGTTTTTTATGGGGCATATCCTATCTGATTTAGTATGGTATAGCTTTGTATCTTACGGGGTTCAGTTGGGCGGCCGCTTTTTTAACCTGAAGATAATCAAGGCCATACTTTTTGTCTGCAGCATATTCCTCATCTTTTTTGGTGCATTCTTTATCTTCAAGGGTTTCCAGTTTATCAGATAGACAGCACAGACAAAGAATACTGTAGGTCTTACAGAAGATCTGTATTAACCTTGACACGATAGATTCATTCAGTTAATATATTAGAGATAAAGAGATTTTAAATAAATTAGAAAAAAATCCCGCCTTTTTTCGCCATGAAATCTCTTCATCAACCTTAATCTTGTTGTCAGTGGCAAAAGCAGGCGGTTGGATGGGATACAAACAACATGGATTACATATACTTTGATAATGCAGCCACCTCATGGCCTAAACCAGATGTCATGATGCAGGCCATGGTGGATTTCAACAGAAACATAGGTGCCAACCCGGGTCGTTCAGGCCACAGGCTCTCCATAGAGGCGGCCCGCATTGTATTTGATGCCCGAGAGGCCATGGCAACTCTATTAAATGCAGAAGGGCCAGATACCATAATATTTACCAGGAATGCCACAGAGTCATTAAATATAGTATTGCACGGGTTTTTAAGGCCTGGAGACCATGTTATTACATCGAGCATGGAGCATAACTCTGTTATGAGGCCCCTCCATGCCCTTCTTGAACAGGGCATGAAACTTACGGTGGTTCAGTGTTCCCCGGAGGGGGTGCTTGACCCCTCGGACATAGAGAGGGCTATAGAGAAGGAGACAAGGCTTATTATAACAACCCATGCATCCAATGTTACAGGTAATATCATGCCCATATCCGAGATTGCAACGCTTGCCCGTGCAAGAGGCATTGTCTACTGTGTTGATGCAGCCCAGACAGTGGGGAGCCTCCCCATCGATGTAAAAAGAGATGGTATAGACATCATGGCCTTTACAGGCCATAAATCACTTTACGGGCCCCAGGGCACAGGCGGGTTTTATATCAGACCAGGCCTGGAGAAGATGGTTAAACCCATAGAGCAGGGAGGCACAGGGAGCCGCTCTGAATTTGAGGAGCATCCAGATTTTATGCCGGACAGGTTTGAATCCGGGACACCCAATACTATAGGCATTGCCGGCCTTGGTGCAGGCGCTAAATATGTCCTTGATATAGGTATAGATGCCATAAGGGAGAAAGAGGTCTCCATTACAGGGAGATTTTTAGACGCCATCTCCTCTATCAGGGGTGTAAAGATATACGGTGGTAAAGACCCTCATAGAAGAACCCCGGTGGTCTCCTTTACCATAGAAGGGCATATGCCTTCAGAGGTCTCGTATATCCTTGATAGGGAATATAACATTATGTCGAGGCCGGGCCTTCAGTGTGCACCCTCGGCCCACAGGACCATAGGGAGTTTTCCCGAAGGCACTGTGCGCTTCAGTTTTGGCATCTTCAACACAGAGGAGCAGATAGCCCTTGCCATTTCTGCTTTAGAGAAGATTATTCATATGAGGAGCTAATACAGTGTTTGTGTGAGGTTTTTCAATAGCCTCCTTGCACACAGGCATATCCTAAATCCCCTTGACCTGGCCAATCACATGATTGTATTATTTAAAATGAGACCGTTTTCAAAGGCCTCATACTCTTGGGCACATCTCCATATCCCTGTGGATAATTAGTTGTGTCTTCAAAGAAATAAAAATTCATCCTGCTAAAGGGGGATGATATATATATAGGTCTCTCTAAGGAGAAAGATAAGGTGCTGGTATGGCTAATAGAGAAAAAAAATACCCTTCTGTCCAGGGTATCTCAGAGAAAGAGCATATAGAGGTTGTCAGGGATATCTTTTCAACCATCACAGATAGATATGATTTTTTGAACCATTTTTTGAGCCTCAGGCAGGACATTGCCTGGCGCCGTTTCACGGTTAAAAAAATGTCGTTTCCCGAAAAAGGGCGCCTTCTCGATGTTGCCTGCGGGACAGGTGACCTTGCCATATATGCGGCAATCAGATACCCCAAGATAGAGGTCACAGGTCTTGATTTTGTCCAGGAGATGCTGGATATAGCCAAAAAAAAGACAAAAGAAAAGGGTCTTGTAAAAAGGATTGACCTGGTAAGGGGTGATGCCTGTTTCTTGCCCTTTCCGGATGCCTCGTTTGATGTAGCAGGGATCGCCTTTGGCATCAGGAACATCCCAGACAAGAAAAAGGCACTTTCAGAGATGGCACGGGTGGTGGTCCCTGGGGGGCAGGTCATGGTCCTGGAGATGGCATTCACGAGAAACTGGTTCTCCCGTATACTCTACTATTTTTATCTGAACTATATGCTGCCTGTTGTTGCAAAAAGGTTTTCAAGGAATCAGGGGGCATATGAGTATCTTGCTGATTCCATAATGAACTTCCCAAAGCCAGAAGATTTTATAAGGCTTATGGAGGACGCAGGCATCAGGGATATAAAAGTCTACAGGCTCACCTTTGGGGTAACCTACCTCTATGTCGGCAAAAGCATATAAATTACCTACCTTTTGATGAGGTAGAATGTCCCTTAAGGGCAACCTGCGTGTTTGAGGAGTGTAACTACGAGTTCGCAGGTTGAATGAATAACAAGTCTGTAGTGGGTAAAAATCGCAGACGAAGCAGGGAGTGAAACAGTGTTCCTGCACATACCGTATTTGGGCAACAGGCCGTATGCACTGGAGAAATTACAGCCTGTCTATAAAGTTGAATTAAAATCAATAAAAGAAGGGTTTCACTGGAGTATAGTTGTAACTCTAACGAAAGAACAAAAAATTATTATAGACCTACCTGGTTGTAGTGTATAAAGTTAAGAGGAAAGTTTTAAGGGCTTTCTGTCATCCAAGGGCAAGATAAATGACAAATAGAAGGTGATGTCCTTCATTATTTCAATAACCCTTCCATTGTCTCCGGACCCCTTTTCTTCTGCCATCTTCTTTCACCCCTCATTACAGTATAACTGATGGCCGAGGGGGTTATACCAACAAGTCTTGCCACATCCGTAAGATGGGCATGATTGGGAATAGGGGCATAATAATTTAGATTACAAAGGTGGTATTGCTATTGAATAATTGAAGATATCCCAGTGCTTTGTCCTTGACTGGAATAGATGGGTTTCGTATACTTTGTTTGTTTTGGTTGGCATATATAGGCAGTGATTCTGGCAACTTACGAGAGGATGGAAATGGTGGCTTTCAAAAGCTGGGTTGGAGTCGAAGATTTAGCTTACCACCTTGGGGTGGCCAAGAACCCGGTTTATAGATGGATTGATGAACGGGGGCTTCCTGCTTACCGGGTGGGGCGGCTCTTTCTTTTCAAGTCATCTGAAATAGTCGAGTGGGTGCGCCAAGATAAAAGACAAGATAAGGCTCCAAAATCCTTCCAAGATAAGCCTCTTTACAAATCCCGGAAAAGTGAATTAGCATCGAGAAAACATTCACGGAAGAGGGACGGGAATGAGTAGCAGTCTTCTCACATCTCTAATGGGTCAGCGGATATCCCTTCCCGGACATTTCGATGTCCCCGTGATTCTGGAGGATGCGCGTCCGCTCGGCTCCGATGATTCCGCAGGCTATGAGTGTCGTGTCCGCCTGCCCGACGGCTCATTGGAAGAGGCCGTCATCTCCGCGGAAGAGGTCGTGGCTATCCTTGGAAGGGGGCCTGACGAAGCCAAAGCAGAAACTCCTGTGGACGCCGAGAAGCTGCGAATTCTAATCGAGTCCACCCGAATTCGCTTGGCTTACGCGCATGACCAACAGTTTGCCGTGAGCCTTTCAGGCATCCGCACCTTGCCGCATCAGATCGAAGCGGTGTACCAGGCGATGCTTCCGCAGCCCAGGTTGCGGTTTCTGCTGGCGGATGATCCTGGAGCCGGCAAGACGATTATGGCCGGGCTCCTGGTAAAGGAACTGAAGCTTCGCGAGGCGATTGAACGCATTCTCATCCTGTGCCCTGCCCCGCTCACCATCCAATGGCAGGATGAGATGCTCCGCTGGTTCGGCGAGCCTTTCGACATTATCTTTTCCGCGGTTGATCAACAGCAATTGACCAATCCATGGCAGAGGTCTTCACAGATCATCGCTTCCATTGACTATGCCAAGCAGGAAGACGTTCGCGAGCGTGTCTGGCAACAGCGGTGGGACCTCGTCATCATTGACGAAGCCCACAAGTGTTCGGCGAGGACAGCCTCAGGTGGTCAGAATCGAGAATCCAAGGTTGCGACAACGAAACGCTATGACCTGGCGTCGCGTCTCACGTCCCAAGCAGACCATGTCCTCCTCCTGACTGCCACGCCCCACCATGGGGATGAAGACAAGTTCGCTCATTTCCTTCGGCTCATCGATCCCGACTTATTCCCTGAGCCGCACCGACTTGGCAAACAGGCGGCGGAAATCCGGCAAAATGTTTTTCGGCTGGGTAAAGATTCCCCCTGGTGCCTGCGACGCCTCAAAGAGGATCTGAGGGATGCAAACGGCAAAAGACTATTTCCTGATCGTCATGCAAGAACCGTCACCTTTTGCCTGAACAACGACGAGTACACCCTTTACAAGAGCGTTACCGCTTACATCAACGAGTTTATCCCGCAGCAGACCGGGCAAAGGCGTTCCTCTGCAGCGTTGACCCGAACGGTCCTGCAACGAAGATTGGTGAGCTCCACATGCGCCATTCACGAGTCTCTCAAGCGGCGATTGAAAAAGCAGGAAGATCTCCTGGAAGAGCTTGAGGGGCTCACTCCGGCCCAGCGCGCCAAACGGCTGGCCGCTTTGCAGGGTCGCCTACCTGACGCCGAGCAGGACGAAGACGATCTCGACGATGCGGTACGTGATCAATTGGTCAATGAATATACGGCTGCGGTGGAGCTTGAGCAACTCCGAGCAGAGATCTCCGCCCTCAAAGAACTGGTGGAGCAGGCGCGAAGGGTTCGTGAAAACGCGAACGATTCCAAGCTGGCCGCCCTGAAGAAATGCCTCGGCGAGGCGCAGTTTATGGACCTGAAGGATGGCCGGGGAAAGCTCCTGATCTTCACGGAGCATCGTGATACCTTGGGCTACGTGCGCGATCATCTTGAACGATGGGGTTTTTCCACCTGCGAAATCCACGGCGGCATGAATCCCCATGAACGCAAGCGGGCTCAGGAGGTTTTCAGAACCGGGGCGCAGGTATGCATAGCGACGGAGGCCGCTGGCGAAGGGATCAACCTCCAGTTCTGCCACCTGATGATCAACTACGACATGCCCTGGAACCCGACCCGGCTGGAGCAGCGTCTGGGCCGCATCCACCGCATCGGTCAGGACCGGGATGTCTATGTTTTCAACTTTGTTGCCACTGACTCCGAAGACGGCCAACCCATCGTTGAAGGCCGCATTCTCCACCGCCTTCTGGAAAAGCTGGACCAGATGAACGAGGCCCTCGAAGGCCGCGTTTTCGATGTAATCGGCGAAGTGCTATCCTTAAACGACGTAAACCTCCCGGACATGCTCCGTGACGCGGCCTATGATCCGAGGCGGCTCGATGAGTACCTCGACCAGATCGACCGCATTGATCCGGCCAAGCTCAAAGAATACGAGGAAGCCACGGGCATTGCGCTCGCTCGCAGCCACGTGGATTTTTCAGCATTCCAGCGCCGAAACCTCGAGGTCGAAGAGCGTCGGCTCATGCCCCGGTATGTGGAAGCGCAGTTCGTCGCTGCTGCTCGGGAAGTGGGCCTTCGGATCGAGCCGAGAGCCGACGGGTTGTGGCGCGTCGAGCATGTTCTTGCGGATCTTCGCTCTGAACGTCTCCGCTCCGTCCAGAAGATCGGAAAAGCCGAATCGTCCTACCGAAAGATCACCTTCCACAAACACCACCTGGAACAGGATGCTCATGTTGACGCTGTGCTGATGGGGCCGGGACATCCGCTCTATGCGGCGGTGGACGAGAAACTCAACGAACGGCTGGCGGGGATGATCTCCGGCGTCGGTCTCTTCGTCGATCCCTTGTGCAGAGAGCCCTACTGTATCCATTTCTTTGAGATATCGATCCGTGGCAAAGACTCGAAAGGGAACGATGTGCCGCTCTATGGCGAGCTCGTGGCCGTTCGGGAAGAGCGCGGGCATCACGAAATCATCCCGAGCGACATCCTCCTCAACCTTGCAGCGCACCCGCATCCGCCGCAAAAGATCGAAACGACTCCCACGCAGGCGGCTACCGATTTTCTTAAAGCGACCTACCAGCTCGAGTGCCGCGCCCGTTGTCAGAAAGAGCGGCAGCATTTCGCTCAGGTTTGCCGGGAATACCTGGAAAAGTCGTTCAAGGCCCGGATCGACCGCGCCCAGGAGCGGGCCATGCTGCTTGCCGCCGAGGCGGTTTCCAAGCGGGAGTTCCAACTGGCAGCCGACGAGGCCAGGAAATATGTGGATGAGCTTCAGCGCGCACGCCAGGAACGCCTCGACGGTCTAAAACGGCTTGAGATTGCCAGAACTGGACCGGTCAAGCACGTAGGAACGGCCTTTGTGCTCGCTCCCGCTGCCGACACGCAGGTCCAGCTCGCGGGTCTTTCCGACGAACTAGATCCGAATATCCGCAGGCAGAGCGAGATCGCTGCAGAAGAAAAAGTCATTGAAGCGCTGGTCGCGGAAGGCTTCCCCAAGGAGCGAATCGAGCGGGTCGGCCATCTGAAATTGGGGTTCGACATCCGCGCCCACAGGATCGCCGACGAAGCCACCGGCGAGGTCTTCGTCAAGAGAGTCGAAGTCAAAGGCCGCCTGCGGGGGCAACCGGTAAGGCTGACTACCAACGAGTGGTACAAGGCAGCGCAACTGGCAGAGACTTACTGGCTCTACGTGGTCTGGGACCCCTTGGGTGATTCCCCGGAGCTTATGCGTATCCATAACCCTGTTGCCAAGCTTGACCACGCCAAGAAGGAAATCGTGGCGGCGAGGTTCTACGAAATCCCTGCCGAGACGGTGAACCAGGTGGCGGAGGGCAATCGATGACGAAAAAGCCGCAACAACCGGACAGAACATTGGAAACCCATTATGATTCCGTCCTTGGAGACATCTCCAAGCTCATCGATGCAGCCAGAAGTTCTGCAGCACGTTCGGTGAATTGCATCATGACGGCGGCTTACTGGTTCATCGGCCGCCGCATTTTGGAGCTAGAACAAAAGGGCTCCGAACGAGCCGACTACGGTGAAGAACTGCTCAAGAGGCTTTCCCGTGATCTGACGTCGAGATACGGCCGGGGTTTCGCAAAGAGCAATCTCTACCAGATGCGATCGTTTTATACGGCTTACCAGGACATTTTCCAGACACCGTCTGGAATATCGGACGACGCTGGCTCGTTGAAAGGCTTGCAGAATTTCCAGACAGCGTCTGGAACAAGCGAATTGGTGAGTTTTCAGAAGGTTCAATCCCTGGCAAGCCGTTTCCCTCTCCCCTGGTCAGCCTATGTCCGCCTGCTTTCGGTGAAAAATGAACAGGCCAGGCGTTTTTACGAGACCGAAGCCCTGCGCGGCGGCTGGTCGGTGCGGCAACTCGACCGGCAGATCAACTCCCAGTTCTACGAGCGCACGGCTCTTTCTCGTAAAAAGGCCGCAATGCTGCGTAGTGGGGAAGAAACCCTGCCGGAAGACCTCATGCGCCCAGAGGAGGAAATCAAAGATCCCTTCGTACTGGAGTTCCTTGATCTGAAGGATGAATATTCCGAAACCGACCTGGAAGAGGCGCTCATCCGTCATTTGGAGACCTTCCTCCTGGAATTGGGCAATGATTTTTGTTTCATCGGCAGGCAGAAGCGCCTTCGCATCGGCGACGAGTGGTATCGCGTGGACCTGCTCTTTTTTCATCGCCGGCTTCGCTGTTTGGTTGTCATCGATCTTAAAATTGGAAAGTTCACTCACGCCGACGCCGGCCAGATGCACCTCTACCTCAACTATGCGCGGGAACACTGGGTCCATGACGGTGAGAACCCGCCTGTCGGATTGATCCTCTGCGCCCGGAAAGACGAAGCCGTGGCCCGCTATGCCCTCGAAGGGCTCCCGAACAAGGTGTTGGCGTCGGAGTATTGGACAGTCCTGCCTGATGAAAAGGAACTGGCTGCCGAGATCAAGCGGACTCAGGCATTGCTTGAGAAAAGGAAAGCTGTAACAGCACCAAAGGAGCCCAGAAAAAGATGAAACACGACGGAGAGATTTATGTCTGACGACCGCAGACTCATAGAAGACTTCCTGCCCATCCAGGCCATCAGCGCCGACCTGCCTGCCGCGACGCATCGCGGCGCAGGCAGGGGCGTCGAGAGGACATCCGTATGAGCGATAGACGTCTCATAGAGGACTATTTGCCGATTCAAGCTATTTCAGCCGAAGCCTCATGGGAGAAATCCGTCCGCAAGGGACACATCTCGACCATTCACCTCTGGTGGGCTCGGCGACCCCTGGTGGCGTGTCGCGCTGCGGTGTATGGGGCGATGGTGCCGGCATCGCAGTTCGTCCCGGAAAATGGGCCGGACAATAAAAAACAGAGTCTGGGCCGGGCCAATGCGGCCAAGTTCATCGAGCGGCTCTGCAAGTATCCGGGTAACCCTGCCGTCATTAAGGAAGCGCAGCGGCACATTCTCGAAGCCCATGCTAAACGGTTGACCGAAGAGACCGGAAAGCCGGTCACCATCGAGGACATCGAAGAAGGCCGCGCCCCTCGTCCCAAGGTGCTCGACATGTTCGCCGGTGGTGGGGCCATCCCTTTGGAAGCCCTGCGCCTCGGTTGTGAAGCCTACGCCCTCGACCTCAACCCGGTGGCGCACATCATTGAACTGTGCACGCTGGTTTATCCGCAGAAATACGGGAAACCCGACCCCAATGCCCACGGTATGACCGGCCCGAAGAACGCAAAGGGCGAAACTACCTGGGGCGGATTGGCCAACGAGGTCCGTTACTGGGGCGAATGGGTGCTCAAGAAGGTCAAGGCCGAGATCGGCGACCTTTACCCGCTCATTCCCGATCCCGAATATAAGGGGAACAGGCCTGCGGTACAGGCTGAAATGTGGCAATCTTCAGACAAGGAAAGCATCCCTCCTGGATACCTCGTGCCCGTCGCGTACCTCTGGACGCGGACGGTGCGCTGCAAGAACCCGACCTGCGGGGCGACGGTCCCGCTCGTGCGGCAGACGTGGCTCTGCAAGAAGAAGGACCGCTATGTGGCGCTCCGGATGATCGCGCCTAAAGGCGAAAAGCAGGTTCGCTTCGAGGTGGTCGAAAGCCGCACGGAGAAGGGCCTCGGCTTTGACCCGGCCGGCTTCTCCAAGGGCGGCAACGCCACCTGCCCCTTCTGCGGGACGGTGGCCGACAGCGACTACGTGAAGGCCGAGGGCCGTGCCAAGCGCATGGGGCAGCAGATGATGGCCCTCGTCTGCACCCGGCCGGGCAGGCAGGGGAAGGTGTACTTGTCTGTGGAACAGGCTTTGGAAGCCACAGGCGGGAAGTCTGTCATCCCACCTGAAGATGAGATCCAAAAGCGCATTGAGGAGCTCTACCGGAAAACAAGGCTGACTGTGCTGAATGAGCCTTTGGTTGAGAAGCTAACCGATCAATTGCCAAACTATGGCATGAAAACAATGGCCGAACTCTTCACCCCCCGCCAGATGCTCTGCCTGCTCACCTTCGCTGCGGCGGTGCGGGAGGCGCACGAGGCGATGCGGAGCGCAGGCCTCGACGCCGAGCGGGCGAAGGCGGTGGCGACGTATTTGGCGACCGTCGCAAGCAAGATTGCGATGTACTCCAACACGCTTTGTGTGTGGAACGTGGGGAAGCAGCACCCCGTACATTGCTTTGGTCGTCAGGCGCTCCCGATGACGTGGGATTTTCCTGAGGTCAACCTTTCTAGCCCCTTCGGCAACACCTTTGAAGCCCTGAAAGGAACTGTCTCGGGGATCGGGTCTATCCTGGATTGCGCCTTGGACGCCACGGTTACCCGCGGCTCGGCGACCGCGCTCCCTTGGCCCGACGCCTCCTTCGACGCCGTCATCACCGACCCGCCGTACTACGACAATATCCAGTATGCCGCCCTTTCCGATTTCTTCTATGTCTGGCTCAAGCGCACCATCGGCCACCTCTACTCGGAGCATTTCAGCGCAGATGTATCGCCAAAAAAGAGTGAGGCAGTAGCCTCGCCCTGGCGGCATAAGAGCAAGGCAGATGCAAAATTCGCCTACGAGCAGATGATGGCGCAAGCGTTTGCCGAGGCGAACCGGGTGCTGAAGCCCGGCGGCCAGATGACCGTGGTCTATGCGCACAAGACCACCCTCGGATGGTCCACTCTCGTGGATGCCCTGCGCCGCGCGGGCTTCACCGTGACCGAGGCCTGGCCGCTGGATACCGAAGGTTACCGCCTTGTAGCACTTAACACCGCTGCTCTCGCCTCCAGCATCTTTCTGGTCGCACGTAAGCGTGAAGGTGGCTTAACCGGATCTTATGAGGACGAAGTACGATCCGAGCTCGATAAGATAGTCCGTGAGCGGGTGGATTCCCTCTGGAAGATGGGCATCACCGGTGCGGACCTGGTCATCGCCGCGGTGGGCGCGGGGCTGCGCGCCTTCACCCGTTTCTCTTGCGTGGAATACGCCAATGGCGAGGAGGTCCCGGCCGAGAAGTTCCTGGCCGAGGTAGAAGGGGTCGTGCTGGAGACGCTTTTGGAGAAGATCTTCGGTGTAACCGGAAGCGGCGTTGCCGCAGTCGACGGACCGAGTCGGTTTTACGTCCTCTGGCGCTACGCTTACAAGGCAGCCGAGATGGACGCGGGCGAGGCCATTGTATTCACCTACGGCCAGAATGTGGAGCTGGATGGCCAGAACGGACTCTCGTCCGGGAGCCGCGCCCTGGTCGAAAAGAAGAAGGGCAAGTACCGACTGTGCGATTTTGCCGAACGGGGTGATGACGAAAAGCTGGGGATGCCAAAGGATGACGGCAAGTCCGCCCCGCTGATCGATATCCTGCACCGTATCCTCTGGCTCGTGGAAAACGAACCCAGGAAGCTGAATGACTTCCTCGACAAGGCGCGGCCGGACCGGGAGCGGTTGCGTCTGGTAGCACAAGCCCTGGCCGGAACTGCGCTGGAAGGAGCACAGGCTTCCGGCCTGTCACAGCCGAACATCGTTACTACCCCGGTGGAAGGGGCTGCGCTCAAGAAACTCGTCGCCAACTGGCGGGCACTTATCGATCAACGGCTGGCGGGTATCGATTCGAAAACTGGTCAGATGAAAATGCAATTTGAGGGAGGCAAACAATGAGCACAGGCATTTGGAACGGTGCGCGATGGTGGAAATTCGATTTCCATACCCATACCCCTGCCTCGGATGATTACGGTAAAGGACCGGATCAAGCAGGACTGAAAAACAGGACGGCTCGGGAATGGCTCCTCGATTACATGAAGGCCGGCATAGACTGCGTGGCCGTTACTGATCACAACAGCGGCGGTTGGATTGACAAGCTGAAGGACGAGTATGCCCGGATGGAAGCGCAACAACCGGAAGGTTTTCGTCCACTGCATATTTTCCCGGGTGTGGAGATTTCAGTATATGGAGGCATCCATGTCCTTGCCATTTTGGACAAGGATAAAGGAACCTCCGATATAGACTCCTTGCTCGGGGCGGCTGGGTATAATGGGACCAAGGGTTCATGCGATTCTGTAACCAACAGAACCCTGAATGAAGTAGCCGAGGAAATCACAAGAGTTGGAGGCATCGCCATCCCGGCCCATGTTGACGAGGCAAACGGTCTTTTCAAATTAACAGGTCAGACGTTGCAGCAAGCAATCAACTGCGAGCATTTCTTCGCCATGGAATTGATGAATGATAGCTTCGCAAAACCGGCTGCGTACTCTTCGTGTAAAAGACCATGGACCGAGATTGTCGGCTCCGATGCCCATCACCCAACAGGAGATTCGGGCCAGAAATTTCCCGGAAGCCGATTTTCCTGGATAAAGATGGGCACCCCCAGCATCGAGGGGCTTCGATTGGCCCTCCTTGACGGCCCTCTCTCTGTACTTCGCTCGGATAAGGTTTCCGAGGATCCGAATCGACATGCCGACATGGTGATCGAGTCCATCGATGTTGAAAATGCGCGATACATAGGCAGACCGTCAGCCTTGTGTATCGGATTGAATCCCTGGATGAATGCGATTATCGGCGGCAGAGGAACAGGCAAATCTACATTGATCGAGTTCCTCCGTATTGCTTTGCGGCGCGAAGATGAGATCCCCGAGGAACTCAAGAGCGAGTTTGACAAGTATCGGCAAGTCTACACGACGCGCGAGGAAAGCGGCTTGCTGACCGAAAACGCGGCGATTAAGGTGGTCTATCGCAAGGACGGTGTTGCATACAGAATTCAGTGGGATTACAACGGTAAACTTGATTCAATTCAGCAGCAGACCCCCCAAGGGTGGCAGACGACCGAAGGGGACATACGGCAGAGGTTTCCGGTAAGGATCTACAGCCAAAAGCAGATCTTTCAGCTCGCAAAGACGCCCCGTGCGCTCCTGCGTATCGTTGACGATGCCCCACAGGTGGATTATGCCTCCTGGAAACGGAATATCGAAGCCGTAGAAAATCAGTACTTGTCCCTGAAGGCAAAGATCCGGGAAATCCAAACCGGGTTGGCTGAAGAGTCAAGGCTGAAGGGGGAGTTGGAAGATATTAAACACAAACTCTCTTTCTTTGAACAGTCCGGCCATGCGGAGATTTTAAAGTCAATGCAGAAGAGACGCCGCCAAGCCCAGGCGGTCGATGTTTGGGACAAGGGAATAAGCGATATTGGGTCCCGTCTGCGTGCCACAGCAGAAGAATTGATCCCGGAAGACTTCGACGACGCCGACTTCGACAAAACGCTGATCGAGGATGCCAAGTTTTTAGAACTCATACAAAATATCAAAAAGTCAATGGGTGATATTGTTTCTCAAGTTTCAGGGTTGGCAAACAAGGCGGATGCTGTTTTGGCTGATTGGAGAAAACAGAAGGATGATTCCTCGTGGAAATCCAGGGTTGATGAGGCCATGCGTGCTTACAAGGACCTTCAGGAACGATTGAAACAGGAAGGCGTTGCAGATCCTTCTGGATATGGCCAGCTCGTGCAGCGACGTCAGATGCTGGAGAATCAGATCAAGGATTTTGAGAATCGGAGAAAACAGATAGCAGACCTCCAAAAACAAGCCTCCGGATGTTTAGAGAAGATCGCCTTGTATCGGAAGGAGCTTACCCAAAAACGGCGCGCGTTTCTCGATGAGGTGCTCGAAGGAAATCCCTATGTTCGAATAACAATCGTACCCTATGGCGCGAAAGATGAGGTGGAGGAGACATTTCGTTACCTCATTCAGCGTGAAACCGGCGGCTTTGAGAAAGACATAGAGAAATTGTTGGGCAATATATATTCCAAGTCGCCAGATGTTTCAGAGATAGAGAGACGGCTGGCCGCGCTCAAAAATACAGTCCATGAAATTGTCCAGGATCCTCAGGTTGCCACTCTGGCAGATAAACGGTTTGGCAATCATCTTGCCAAATTACCCCCCGAGGCGCTGGATCGCCTGGATTTATGGTACCCGGAGGATTCGCTGGATGTCGAATACAGCTCATCTGCCGATCGACAAACATTCCGTCCTATCCAGGAAGGATCGCCGGGACAGAAGACCGCAGCCCTACTGGCCTTTCTCCTTTCCTATGGTACAGAGCCCCTCATTCTGGATCAACCGGAGGATGATCTCGACAACCACCTGATTTATGACCTTATAGTGACGCAACTGCGTGAAATCAAACGGCGGAGGCAGGTGATCGTTGTAACGCATAACGCCAATATTGTGGTGAACGGAGATGCCGAGCTGGTTATTGCCCTGGTGGCACGCAACGGTCAAACGCAGATCGAAATCAGCGGGTCTTTGCAGGAAAAGACTGTGAGAAGAACCATCTGCGATGTGATGGAAGGCGGCGAAAAGGCTTTTGAACAACGCTACCGCCGCATCGCCCTGGAGGGTCGCCATGTTTGATAGTCATGAAGAACTGTTGCAGAAAATACGCTTAGGAGAAGATACTTCCCTTGAATTGAAAACCGTTCGCTTCCGGGGTGGAAGGGTTTCCGACCCAAGACGCGATGACCTGGCTGATGAATTGGCGGCAATAGCCAATACCCATGATGGTGTTGTGGTGTTCGGTGTCGATGACAAAAGCCGTGAAATTGTCGGCATCCCGCTGGATAGGCTTGAAGACGTTGAACGTTATGTGTTCGAAATCTGTAACGAAAGCATCATGCCCCCCCTATTGTTCCGATCCTTTCGTATGGAATTGCCTGATAGTTCCGGCAGCTTGCAGGCTATCCTAAAGGTCGAAATCCCCCGCAGTCTTTTTGTCCACGAAAGCCCGGGGGGATATTTCTATCGCCAGGGAAGTTCCAAGCGGAAAATGCCGCCGGATTATCTGGCCCGTTTATTTCAACAGCGAAGTCAGGCGCGTCTGATCCGCTTTGATGAACAGCCCGTACCTAATAGTGCCATGTCAGACCTTTCAGAAACCCTGTGGCGGAGATTCACTACCCGGTCGGAAGAACCATCAGAAATTGTGCTATTGAAACGCAATCTCCTTTCACGGGAAGAAAACGGCGCAATCCGTTGCTCCGTGGCAGGCGTGCTGTTGTGTTGCGAGCAGCCGCAAAGATTCCTATCCAACGCATATATCGAGGCGGTGCGTTATCGCGGCTCGAGACAGGATTCCAATTATCAGACAGATGCTCAAAAAATATATGGCCCGCTTGATGCCCAAATCAATCAGGCAATGGCATTTCTAAAACGAAATCAAACCATCTTCGCCGAGAAGAAACCCCATCGCATTGAAAGGCCTCAGTTCAGCGAGCGCGCGGTATTTGAGGCCATCGTAAATGCAGTTGCTCATCGCGATTATTCGATTTTTGGTTCAAAGATTCGTTTTTTTATGTTTGACGATCGACTCGAAATCTATTCACCAGGCGCTCTTCCCAATACAGTAACAATAGATAGCATAGCCCTCCGTCAGGCAACCCGCAATGAACTTATAACGAGCCTACTTGCGGAGACGCCGATTGCTGAATCGATCGGCAATATCGGTAGAGGATTTTACATGGAAAAGCGCGGTGACGGCGTACCGATCATTTTTGAGGAAAGTCTTCAGCTCAGTGGTCGAAAACCGGAATACCAACTGATTGACGACGCTGAATTATTGCTCACAATATGGGCATTTCAGCCAACTCAAGATAACGACTGAGGAAGAGGTATCAAAATGAGCACACACACTCTTCGTCCCTGGACCGACCTGGTCAAGCTCCATCCCGATGTGGAAGCGGGTGCGCTGACCGAGGCGGTGTTCGCCATCGATCTCGGAGCCATCGCAGCGGGTGATCCCAACGTGCCCGTGGTCAACAGGGACCCGGAAGCCTTCTTTCGGGCGACCTACCTCACGGCCGATCTGCGAAAGCTCCTGGACGAAGTACTGGCATCCCTTTCCGGCAAGTCCGGTTACAACCGGGTGTTGAAGCTTAGGGTGCCCTTCGGCGGCGGGAAATCGCACACCCTGGCGTCGCTGTTCCATGCTGCGCGAAGGCGAGAGGCACTGGACGGCATCCCGGAGGCCAAGGAATTCGCCCGACCCGGCAATGTGGCCGTGGCGGTTTTCGACGGCGAGAAATTCGATGCCCTAAGCGGCAAGACGCTGGAAGACGGCAGGATAATCCAGACCATGTGGGGCTGGATCGCCTGGCAGATCGATCCCGAAAAGGCCTTCC
>ERZ795045.166-NODE-166-length-86012-cov-6.361309_pt1 | contig 86012 bp, 71 predicted proteins | sample MGYA00375129_ERZ795045 | MGnify/ENA primary metagenome ERZ795045 (study PRJEB30174, sample SAMN05720166) | activated sludge metagenome | isolation source: anaerobic digester from wastewater treatment plant | place: Japan | collected 2015-05-15 ...
TCAGTCATGCAGCGAATCCTCCTAAGGGGGATACGATGTTCCATGGCCATCCCAAAGTTTTGCAGAATGGACGTTGACGAAGGCGGCTTTTTGGGCTATCCTGCCCAATTTGTCAAACGGCAGGAATTGTCAAGTTAGTCGAGAATGGAAAGGTGGGCAATTTGAAACGAACACATCATTGCGGAATGCTCCGGCCGGAGCATATTGGTCAGGAGGTGGCACTCTGCGGATGGGTAAACTCCTACCGCGATCATGGGAATCTGGTTTTTGTGGATTTGCGGGACCACAGCGGCCTGGTTCAGATTGTATTTGACCCGGAATGTGATGCCGACAGTCATCAGCTGGCCCGGACCCTTCGCTGTGAATGGGTGATTGCCTGTGAGGGAAAAGTCCGCGCCCGGGGGGCCGGATTGGAGAATCCGAAGCTGGATACCGGACAGATTGAAGTAGTCATTCATCGGCTGACGGTTCTGAATACCGCCAAGACCCCGCCGTTTGACCCGGATACTGCTGAGCAGGTTAACGAAGAGCTGCGTTTGGCGTATCGGTACATTGACCTGCGCCGCCGCTCGATGCAGAAGCGGCTGCAGGTGCGTCATCGTGTGACAAAGATTGCACGCGACTATTTTGACCAGCAGGGGTTCTGGGAGATAGAAACCCCGATGCTCGGCAAAAGCACTCCGGAAGGGGCGCGGGATTTTCTGGTTCCCAGCCGGCTGTGCAAAGGAATGTTTTATGCCCTGCCGCAGTCGCCGCAGCTGTTCAAGCAGATATTAATGGTGGCCGGCTGCGAACGCTATTTCCAGATTGTCCGCTGTTTCCGGGATGAGGACCCGCGGGCCGACCGTCAGGCGGAGTTTACCCAGATTGACGTAGAGATGAGTTTCGTGACTGCCGAGGATGTGATGACGGTCAACGAACGGCTGATTGCCCGCGTTTTCCAGGAGATTCTGGGGGTTCAGGTTCCGCTGCCGGTGCCGCGGATGACGTATCAGCAGGCGATCGAGGAATACGGCATTGACCGGCCGGATTTACGGTTTGAGATGAAACTGAAGGATATCAGCGATATTGCAAAGGCCTGCTCATTCAAGGTCTTTACAGATGCGGTTCAGAAGGGCGGAATCGTCAAGGGACTCTGTGCGCCGGGAGGCGGAAAATATTCGCGAAGCGACATCGAAAAAACTCTGACGGATTTTGTGTCCGATTTGGGAGCCAAAGGTCTGGCCTGGTTTAAGGTGGCTCCGTCGGAAACCAGACAGGGGCTGGAGCTCAAGAGCAACCTGGTTAAGTTCTTTACCCCCCAGCAGCAGCAGGAGATTCTGAAACGGTTTGATGCCAAGGCGGACGATTTGATTTTGATGGTGGCGGACAAGCCGGCGATTGTCAACAAGGCCCTGGCGCCGCTTCGGGTGCGGCTGGGCAAGGAACTGGGCCTGATTAAAGAGAATGATTTTCGGTTTACGTGGGTGGTGGATTTCCCGCTGTTTGAGTGGAATGAGGAGGAGAATCGGTATGATTCCATGCATCACCCGTTCACAGCCCCGATACCGGAGGATTTGCACAAATTAGATACCGACCCGGCTCACATTCGTTCGCAGGCCTATGATTTGGTTGTAAACGGTTCGGAAATCGGGGGAGGGTCGATTCGTATTCATCAGCCGGCCGTTCAGGCCAAGGTGTTTGATTTGCTGAAAATCACGCGAAAGCAGGCCGAAGAGCGGTTCGGATTCTTCCTGAAGGCCCTTGAATACGGGGCACCGCCGCACGGGGGAATCGCCTTCGGTCTGGACCGGCTGGTGATGCTGCTGACGGGTACGGATAATATTCGGGATGTGATTGCTTTCCCGAAAACCCAGCGGGGGCAGTGTCTGCTGACCGGAGCGCCCAGCGAGGTGGACCCATCCCAGCTTCAGGAATTGAATCTTCGCGTTCAGCGGCATCATCAGGAGCCCAAGAATCAGGCAGAAATGCAGTAAAGGATGAAATCTCTGCGGTCATGGCTGTCTGGCGCGGCTGCCGAAGCCGTCCGTTCGGTGCGGATTCGTTCGCTTTCCCTGGCGGAAAAGTGCCGGCTGCTGTTTGGGGGAGCGATGCTGCTGACGCTGCTTTTGGCACTTTCCATTCCCTATTTCTGGATGGGCAAACTGGCTCAAAAGAGTGTTCTGGATGCGGGGCGGGCGATTACGGAACTGATTTTTGAACGGCATTTTCAGCAAATCTCTGCGCGGGAGGGAGGACGGCCGCTTCTGACGGAGCTGGGACATCCAGCGGACCCGAATGAATATGTGGTTCGGTGGATTCGGCTGGACCAGACGGAACAGCAGCGGCGTTCGCTGGAGGCCCTGACAAAAACACAAATGGAGAAACTGGAGGAGCTGCTTGCGGATGAACATGTTCAGGATGCCGTCTGGTATGACGAACAGTCTCATCCGCCTCGCAATCATTACCTCCGTCTGGTTCGGGCGCAGGATACGTGTCTGCAGTGCCATTCAAAAGAAGGGTCAGCCGTGCCGTTTAATCTCAATCAGCAGGTTGGGGTGCTGGTGGTGCGGATGCTGCCTCGTGAGACGGCCCGGACGGCCCTGATGAATCGTCTGTGTGTGATTTTTGCCGGATTGATTGCGGGCACGGGCGCGGTGATTGCGTTTTATATGATTACGCAGCGGGTGATTCTGCGTCCGGTGCGGCAGCTTCGGGGGCTGGTGAACAATATTGCCGAGGGGAATCTGGAAATTCGCAGTGCGATTAAAACGGGAGATGAATTTGAACGGCTCTCGGATGCGTTCAATCACATGCTGGACAATCTGCTGCAGTCGCAGAAGAAGCTTCAGGAGGCCAATCGGCAGCTGGACGCCAAGATTGCTGAGCTGTCGGAAAAGAACATCGAACTGTACAAGGCCAACAAACTCAAGAGCGAGTTTTTAGCCAATATGTCGCATGAGTTTCGCACGCCTCTGAACGCCATTTTGGGGTTTGCACAGCTGCTCTATGAGAAGCCGGCTTCAGACCCGGACAAGTGCCGCCGCTGGGCGGAGAATATCCTTACCAGCGGACGGTCTTTGCTGAATCTGATTAACGACCTGCTCGATTTGGCCAAGGCGGAATCCGGCAAAATGGTCCTGCACATCGAAAAGACCAGCATCACGGAATTGTGCGAGGGACTGGTGGCGTTCTTTTCTCCCTTGACGGAGCAGAAACGGCTGAAGGTTCGGCTTCAGATGGAGGACAATCTGCCGCTGGTGCAGACGGACCCGGGCAAGGTTCAGCAGATTCTGTACAATCTGCTCAGCAACGCTGTCAAGTTTACGCCGGAAGAGGGGCGGATTCATATCCAGGTCAGCCGGCCGGACGAACGAAGTGTGCGGATTTCGATAGCGGATACCGGGCCGGGCATTCCGAAGGACCAGCAGGAGCATATCTTTGAGAAGTTTCGGCAGCTGGACGGCTCCCTGACGCGAAAGGAGCCGGGCACGGGTCTGGGACTGGCTATCTGCAAGCAGCTGGCGGAACTGCTGGCCGGGACGATTGAGGTTGAAAGCGACGTCGGCAAAGGGTCGATTTTTTCGCTGACAATCCCGATTGCCCTGCCCAAAGGAGCGGAGTCAAACAGTCAGGGAGCAGGATGAAAGTCAGTTATCAGTTATCAGTGCACAGTTATCAGTGAAGAGGGGAACGAAGAATAATGAGCGGCCGGAGGCGGGCGAGGAGAAGGAAATCCGAAAACCAAACAGCGAGACAAAACAAAAAAGGCGATAATGGTTTTCCTCATTTTTGCTTTTCTGATTGGTCCAATCGGCCGGGTTTCTGCTGCTGAAGGAAAGGTTTTAATTTTTCCGGGAACCCCTCCGGGATGGGACCGAAAGGATTGAAAACGGTCATTTTAAAATCAATGTTCGGATCCGACTGAAACGTAATAATTTTGTGTTCGATCCCCCGTTTTGGATGGAAGGTTCGAATGGGGTATTCGCTGCCGAGCCGAGGAGGGATTTCCTTGGGATTGTCTATAAGTCCTCTTCGAATTGTCTCTGTGATTTCGGGCGGGCCAACCAAAAAAACAACGGTTTGTTCCTCCTTTTTGGGTCCACAGGCGGATGCCAGGAGCACAAACAGGAGGGGCGGGAGGAATTGGAGGGATTTGTTTGGTGTACCGAACATGCCTGTCATCCGTATAAAAAGTCATCCGTTTCCGATATAATCCTATATGGTTTTTGGGGTATGGAAGTTTGAATGAATTGTTAAAAAAAACGGTCTGTGCTTTCCACAAAGAGGGGTTAGAAAGCCAGCCGAGCTTTGGTTAATCTCTCTTGGGGTGTTTTCTTGTTTTTTCTGCAGGTTCGGCTTTATAATGGCCCGACCTATTGAATCAATAAACAGGATATTATAGAGAGGAAATGGATTGTGAGAGCGAAAATAACCATTGTGGGTGCGGGAAATGTGGGGGCAACAGCGGCGTTTATTGCGGCCAGCCGTAACGTAGGGGACATTGTTTTGGTGGATATTGTTCCCGGGCTGGCGGAAGGCAAGGCCCTGGATATGGCTCAATCGGCGGGGGTATATCCGTTTGTGGGCCGTATCCGCGGAACAACCGATTGGGATGCGGCGGCCGGAAGCGATATCGTGATTATTACCAGCGGTCTGCCCCGCAAACCGGGGATGAGCCGCGACGACCTTCTGTTCAAAAATGCTGAGATTGTCCGAAGTGTAACGCAGCAGATTGTCCGCACCAGTCCGAATGCATTCATAATTGTCGTCTGCAATCCGCTCGATGCAATGGTGTATGCGGCGGCTGCTGTGAGCCGATTTGAACACCGGCGGGTGATGGGGATGGCCGGCGTTCTCGATTCAGCCCGGTTTGCCGCGTTTATTGCCGAGCAGCTGAATGTCTCCGTCAGTCAGGTTTCCGGCATTCTGCTGGGCGGACACGGCGATGATATGGTGCCGCTGCCGCGCTATACAACAGTCGGGGGAGTCCCTTTGACGCAGCTGATGGATGCCTCAACGATTCAAAAACTGGTTGAACGGACGCGGAACGGGGGGATTGAGATTGTCAACCTTCTGGGAACCAGTGCTTATTATGCCCCTGCGGCCGGGGCCGTCCGAATGGCGGAGGCCATTCTTCGGGATGAGAAGGCCCTGCTGTGCTGCTGTGCTTATTGTGAGAAGGAATATGGGGTGGGCGGGGCGTTTGTCGGCGTGCCGGCTGTGCTCGGGGCCGGAGGGGTCGAAAAGGTGATGGAGTTTGACCTGACCGAAGAGGAGCAGAAGGCATTTGACGCCTCCGTGGGGCGGGTCAAGGCCCTTGTTGAAAAACTTAAATCTGTTTTGTAGAGGCCTCTGCAGAGGGCTGGGTGCGGGTTTTTTCGACCAGTTCGTTAAAGTTCTGAATCTGGGTATTGATTGCCTCCATCACCCATTCGATGTAGTGCTGCTTGTGGTAGGGGCGGCGGTGGCGTTCGTGCATCAGGCCGTCATAAACGGCGCTCAAAAAGGCCTGTTTGGTTTTTTCGTCAATGGGGTCAGGCCGAGCCGCCCAGGCCTTAAGGTCTGCATATTCCTGCCGGAGTTTCGGACTGGCGGCCATCTGTTCAGCGGTCAGATAGTCTCCCGGGTTGATTGATAACTGGATTCCTTTTAAGGCCAGAATCAGGGGTTCATAATTGATTTGCGGGTCCAGACGAATGAATTTGTACTGCTGAACATAGGCGGGTTCAGAGGCGCAGCGGCCTTCTTCGAGATATGGGTCGTCCAGCCGCCATCGTCTTCTGCTGGTTTGGGCAAAGACAAGTTCCTCGGTGGGGCGATAACGGATAATTTCATCGTGTTCCATTCGGGAAACCCATATCCGGTTTCCCTCTTTCCGGACACCTCCGCCCATGGCCAGCAGGCATTGGACAAACCCCAGGGGCAGGAGGGTTTGTTTCCCAATCTGATAGCGCCGCAATTGAAAGGACAGATGCAGACTGTGCGGTCGGGCGGGATAGAAGGAAGCGGTCTCCCGAATCAGCTGATTGAGAACCCAGGGGTCATCCGTGGCGGGCTTGGAGACCTCTCCGAGGATGTTGAGTCGGCCCGGCGCCAGCTCGAGAAAACCGCGAATGCCCGGTTCGGGTTCTCCGGAGTGGTTATCGATGTATCCGCCGAGTTTCCAGCTGAGCACATCGAGGGCGAAATCGGAGAAATAACGGAAACCGTCAAACACAGGGTCCTCGTTTTCGATATTTTTTGCAACGGCGCGGTAGCCGAGATTGCTTAATTCCATCTCCGCTCCCATCGGGACCAGTCCGGGCTGAAGATTTTGCCGGATTCGGGAGATTTCGCTTCGGGCGACTCGTGCATCGAAGATGTTGTCCGCCGCCTGCACGCCGTATTTGACATAGTCAATCAGGTCATACGTTCCGTCGGCCGGCAGGGTTTCGAGGCAGCGGCGAAGGACCAGATTGACGACGGACGCATTGGCATTAATCATCCGAAGAGCAATTAAAATGCTCAGGATGCGGGTATAGTAGCGGCGATTGGGACAGAGGCGGTTCAGTTCAAACCGGAATCGATGGTAGAGATGCCATTCAAACTGGTTAAGCAGGACCTGTTTGACGACGAGATGAATATAATTTTCAAAATAGGGCTTCACATCGGGATTGCTGTACAGGTGCCTGATCGAAGGAATCGGACGGCTGAGCTCCTGCTCGAGGGTGTAATCGCTGACGGCGGCCCGCCCGAGGTGGGTGATGACCAGGTCCCGCTCCGTTGTACCGAGTAGTTCCCGACGGGCCCGCCGCTCAATATCGGCATCCATCGATTCTTCGCCGGGACGTGTATGGGTTTCAAAGAAGCGTTCGATTCGTCTTCGAAGCCATAATTCGTGGATGAGATTGACGTGGAAGCGGTCGCCGAACCTTTTTTTCATGGATTTCGGGCTGGCCAGATAGGCGAAGGCCTGGACAGGGCCGTTGGCGGTATTGACAGTGACGGTTTCGCGTTCGTAGAGTTTGCCTTCGTAGCGGTCGATTTCCCGCAGGGCTTCGTCAGGCAGGTTGTAAATGACAAACCCTTCAATTTTGGCCGCCGGCTCAGGGATGGCATAGAAGTACACGTTGTCGGGGCTGACCCGCCGGTAGCCGTTCAGTATCGCCAGCTCCGCAAAGAGGGTATGGCCGGGCTGAACACGGGAGGGTTTGAGTGTGAAACTCAAGCCGCAGACGGATTCAAAGATGGAAGGTTCCCGGAGGGAGCCGTACACGAACAGATTGGAACCTTGCTGCTCGGAAGAGGTCATAGCGGATGCCTTTAATGGACTATTCGGTTTACATGAGCGTGAATCATTGTAAGGATTTCATAACAGATGGTATCCGCCAGTTCCGCCAGGGCATAGACTCCGCAGGGAGACTGGTGGTCATCATCGATCACGGTAACCATTTGGCCGGTCTGGACATTGGGGACATCCGTGACGTCCACAATCAGCTGATCCATGCAGACTCTGCCGATGACGGGGATGAAGCGGTCGCCCAGTTTCATTACGGCCTTGTTGGAAAAGGCACGGCGGTATCCGTCCGCATAACCGAGAGGGACGATGGCCGCCAGCGTGTCGCGTTTGGCAAGAAAAGACCGGCCGTACCCGACGGATTCTCCGGCTTTGATTTTCTTAATTAGGGTCAGCGGGGCTTGAAGTTTCAGGACGGGTTTCAGACAGATTGGGGGCTGGCTCGTCGGCCTGGAGTAGTATCCGTACATCGAGATGCCGCATCGAACCATCGTGTAATGGGCCGGCGGCATTTTGAGTGTGGCGGCACTGTTGCAGGAATGAATGAGCAAATCCGGACGGTCTTTGAGCCGATGTTCCTGCAAAAACGTCTCGAAGCGTCTGTGCTGCTCCCAGGCGAAGCTGATGTCGTCTTCATCAGCGGTTGCGTAATGGGTAAAGACCCCTGCCAGCCGAAGCATTGTCTGGCTGCGCAGGCGGGTCAGGAGGACGGCGGCTTCTTCCGGCGGCATTCCGCAACGTCCCATACCGGTTTCGATATTCAGGTGCACCGGCAGGATGCGGTCCGTACCGGCCAAGGCTTTTCCCGCCCAGTCGAGTCCTTCGAGGGAGGCCAGAACGCAGTGAAAGCCGGCGGCGGCACAGGCGCGGATTTGCTCGGCTGGCTGGGCAGGATGGATAGGTTCGAGAATCAGGATGGACTGGCGATGGACCAGAGGCCGGATATGCAGGGCTTCATAAAAGGTGGCGACGGCGAAGAAATCGACCGGGCCGTTTTTGAGAATATTGACGACCTCGCGGATGCCGTGGCCGTAGGCGTTGGCCTTTACGACGGCACAAAAGCGGGTTGTGGGGGCACAGAGCCCTCGCAGGGCCCTGACATTGTCCAGCAGCCGCTCGGAATACAAATGGGCCTGCAGGTCCGGACGAATAAACGACTGGTCTCGATAGACCTTCATGTTTTCTGCTTTACGATTGTGTTTCGGAGTTTGAATAGTTCATAAAAAGCCCTGGCAATGACCCGCAGTTTGGCACCGGTGGCTTTTCCGGCTCGCCGGGGGTAGTGGTGCACTCCCACCTGCGTAATGGTATATCCTTTTCGGACGGCTCTGGCAAGCACTTCTGTGTCAATCAGGGCGCCGGTGCTGACCAAAGGCATCCCGTCGAAGATTTTTCGTTTGTAGAGTTTGAAGGAGCAGTCAATGTCCTTCAGTTTCAGATGAAAGAGCAGACAGACCAGACGGGTCCATGCGAAGCCGTTGAAGCGGCGAATCCATCCGTCCTGACGATTGATGCGATAACAGCTGACGATGTCATATTGCTCAATGAGGGGCAAGAGCGGAGGCAGTTCATTCAGGTCGAACTGGCGGTCGCCGTCGGTATAGAAGATCAGCTCTTTGGAGGCGGCACGGAAGCCGCTTTGAAGGGCGGCGCCGTATCCTTTGTTGACGGGATGATGAATGACTTTGATGCGCGGGTTTTCGGCGGCTAATGCGTCCGCCAGCGCCCCGGTTCCGTCTGTGCTGCCGTCATCGACGATGATGATTTCATAATCCAGTCCCATTTTGCCGAGCACATCAAGGGCCTGACGCACCAGCGGTTCGAGATTTTCCCGCTCATTGAAGCAGGGGAAAAAGACGCTGATGGAGCGGAACGAAGATGCGGCGGATGATGGGGCGGGTTGAGCACTCATATTACCAAACTGCCTGTCTCATCAATCGGTCTGCTTCCAGTCGAAATTCCTGCTGGAATTGACGGTAACGGTTTCGTTGTTCCGGTTCTGATTTGGCCAGATAATCCGCAGCGAAGCCGGCGACGGTCAGGAGTTCTGCGGAGCCGGACTGGTTTTTCAGTTCATCTCGACGGCGGCAGATGTCTTCAAAGAAGTCTTTGATGATTTGTCTGCCCTGCTCCCGGAACGGCGGCCACTGCATTGCATTTTGAAGCACCATATAGGAAGAGGCACAAGGACGCATCCGGAAGGCCTGTGCGGCGTGTTCGGTCATTTGCGTCAGGAAAGAGGCGTTTTGGGTCTCTAAAATCAGCATCGCGCTGCTTAAGTGTCTGGATAGCTCGTCGGGAAAGAAGGCCTTTTGGGTTAGGATGGCCTCGACTAATTCTTTGCCCTGAGGGGTTTGGAGGTCCGCCACGAGCTGCTGGCAGGTGTCCAGGTAAACGGTTTTCCAGTCGGGGGAACGAAGGATCGCCTGCATAAAAACAGTCGAGGCCTGATGGGTCGGCATGGAGATAATCCAGACGTTGTTTTTCCGCAATTCGCGGCTGATCCATTCGCCGATGGAGGCGTAGTTGAGCTTTTGACCGCCGCTTTTGACGGCTTCCGGACCGCCGGAAAAAATGAGCTGCCAATATTCGTATTTGTCGTGGTTGTAAGCCGCCTGGGCTCTGCCGTCCATAAAAAGCTGCAGGGGGATGCGGCCGGTTTTCTCATCAGGTTTTTGGCCGAACGCCAGGGCGCCGCCTTCGGTCCAGTAATTAAACATTCGTCCCTGAAGGTGATTGCCGTTGATGAAATCGCAGACTTCAAAGGGCTTGACGTTGGACGCCGTCATCCGCATAAACAGGGAGTTGCGGACAGGGTCATTGGGCCAGGGGTTGAGGTAAATGCGCTTATATAGAAGCCCCCAATAGAGCATCAGTCCAATCAGAATGAAGGTGAGGGCCGCCCATCCTGCCGTCTGGATTTTCGGCTGTTTCAAGACGGTCCAAAGATTTTTTCCTTTGGGAAGTGCGCCGATTTTTCGTCCGATTTGAGAGAGCAAATGGGCGACAAAGGGGCAAACGCCCGGACCTGCTACGGCAATGAAGCGGCGGGATTGTACGGCCATATACAGGGTCAGTGCCGCCAGTGTCCAGAGTGCCAAATCAATCTTGAGAGGTTCAATATACTCTGTTGTTCGGGAGGTTCTGGACTGAGATTTTGTGAGAAGGGGTTGACGAGGGCGGAAGAAATACACAGCCAGCCAGATTAGGAAGACAATCAAAGTCAGGATGCAGAGAACGGCGAAGGCCTCTTCCTCGCCGACCGGATTGGGGGTGGTGCGGGTCTTGTCCAGCCAGTCGAAGGCCGGACGCCACTCGTTGACCTGCCGCCAGGATTCGGCGTGTTTGCTGATGCTGATTTCAAAAGTATGGGTAAGGTTGGTCAAGCGGAACGGGTTCAGCAGCAGCATGGCAAGAAAGGAAACAGCAGCCGCTGCGGCGGTTTCTGCAATTTGTGCGGCAGGAAGGAGAACCAGAAGGTTCTTCTTCCAAGCGGTCAGCCAGACAAACAGAATGCCGGTTAGGAAGACAAAACCATATCGCCCGTGAGAGGACTGGATGAAAAAGCGAAAACGTTCGTGGTAAGCGGGGGCGATTCGGTCGTAAGGAATCTGAATCTGCATTCGCAGAAACAGGACCAAAAAGACCGCCAGCGTACTGACGGAGAAAAACAAATAAAAGGCCCCTTTAAAGGAAGGAGGCAGAAAAAGTGTCCCTATTCCGAGGAGGGACAGAATGAAAAGGAAGACGACATAACCATTCCGGAGAAAGGAAGGTGTCTGCGGAGTCAGACGATTGACGCCGGCGATGAGGGCGTAGTCCTCATGCGTCAGAAACTGGTGGCTGAGCAGGTAAAGAACCCACCAGAGGCCGATTAGTCCGAGGGCAAAGCTCCATTTTTTCGGCAGGGCTCCCAATAAATGGATTCCGAGAAACGGCACGAGCATGACATAAACGTAGATATACCCGCCGTGAACGTTGGCCCAGAAGACCACCAAAGGAACCAGCAGCCAGATAAAATGGATATTGCGATAGACAGAGACGGCAAGAATGAGGAAGAAGACCGGGGTGAGGAAGTTTGAAAACCCTGCCGGTCGAATATCGAAAAAGGTTCGTCCGACGACCAGCCCAAAACAGGCCGCCAGAAGAGACAAAGCTGGACCGACCCCTAAAACCCGGCTTACACCGTAAACAGCAAAGGCCGTTAGAATGTACAGAACGAATTTCCAGTACACCAGCCAGTCGTATTCATAGGTACCGGGGGAGGCGGAAAAGGTTACCAATTTATAAAAAAGCAGATGAGTAAGCCAGTTCTGGTTAATCCATCCGGTTGGGTGCCATTTTTGGATGGTTTCGAGGGAAAACGGTTTGCAGAGGATTTGTGCCCAGCGCGGCCATTTTTGGATGTCTTCCGCCGTCGGGCCCGCCGGATGGGAGTTGAAACTGAAGGGTTCGACGGTATCGACACCGTGTTCGGCAAAGTGTCTCCCGCAGGCCAATGCGACCCACGTATCGCCGGCGGCCACCATATGGGTTGCGCTGTAGATGCCGAACACCGTCAGTCCCAGCAGCACAACGGCGGTTATCCAGAAACGCATCCAGAGGGGCTGTGCAGTTTGATCAAGTTGTTCCGACTCTATCGATAGAATGGGACGGATTTCCTTTATGAAAGCCATTCCCGAATCCGGTCAATTCCTTTTTCAATCTGTTCCAGCGAACAGGCAAAGCTGAGCCGTATATTTTTCGGTGCCCCGAAGGGGCCACCCGGAACGACAGCTACTAATTTTTGCTCCAGAAGCGCCTTGGCGAAATCCATACTGTCTTTGATGAGTGTTCCGCCGATGGTTCGTCCGTAGTGGGCCGAGACGTCCGGGAAGCAATAGAAGGCCCCCTGTGCCGGCACGCAGTGCACACCGGGGATTGCATTGAGCCGTTCGGTCATCAGTTTTCCCCGTTTTTCAAACTCCTGCCGCATTTTCTCGACGACTCCTGAGGTGTCTTTGAGGGCGGCAATGGCGGCATATTGCGTAAAGGTGACGGCGTTGGAGGTCATATGGTCCTGCAGACGCGACATGGCCTTGATGACGTCCAGCGGTCCTGCCGTATAACCCAGACGCCAGCCGGTCATCGAGAAGGATTTGCTTAACCCGTTGATAGTCAGAGTTCGATTGTAGGCGTCCTGACTGAGCGAAGCGAAGCTGACAAATCGCATATTTCCATAGACCAAACGTTCATAAATCTCATCGGACAGGACGATTACATTTGTTCCCTCGAGGACTTTTGCGAGGGCCTTCAGTTCGTCCGGGGTGTAGCAGAACCCGCCGGGATTGTTCGGGGAATTGAGAACCAGCATGGCGGTTTTGGAGGTAATGGCGGATTTCAGCTGGGAAGGGGTGATTTTGTATTCGGTTTTGGCGGTGGTTTCGAGGATGACGGGTTTGGCACCGGCCAGCTGAATCGCTTCCGGATAGGTGACCCAATAAGGAGCGGGCAATAATACTTCATCGCCGGGGTCTAAAACGGCCTGCATGGCCATATAGACAGAATGCTTAGCGCCCAGATTGACTATAATCTGCTCCGGTATGTACTGTAAGTTGTTTTCTTTCAGCAGTTTGTCTGCGATTGCCTTGCGCAGCTCCATAATGCCTGCGGCAGGGGTGTATTTGGTTTGTCCTTTTTTAAGGGATTCGACGGCTGCGTCTTTAATGAATTGGGGGGTATCAAAGTCCGGCTCTCCTGCACCGAAGCTGAGGACGTCCAGACCTTGGGCTTTCATCTCTTTGGCTCGCGATGTGACGGCAAGAGTGGCCGAGGGGGCGACTGCTTTTGCTCTCGAGGAGATTTTCATCTGTTTTCTTCCTTTCCTAAAAAAGTAATCGTAACCAAACAGGAGGTATTAAAACGGCAAAAAGGAACAAGGTCAAGAAAAACCAATTCATCACTCAGCTTGAGGAATCTTCAAAAAATGCTTGACAAAGGTAAGTGATTTGTCTATCTTGTCTATAGACTTATAAGACAAGAAAATTTATTTGGGATATTTAAGATACAAAAGAATGAGATTGACGACGAAAAGTGAATATACGATTTTGGCCTTGGTTTACCTGGCTCGGCAGCCGCAAGGGACTTTCGTGAAGATCGAGGAGATTTGCCGGCATTTTGAGATTCCCAAAAAGTACCTCGAGCTCCTTTTTATGACGCTGCGTCAGAATCGCTATCTTCAGACGCGTCGGGGCACAAACGGGGGGTATCGGCTGATGCGGCCGGCTAAAGAAATTACGATTGCGGAGATTGTACGGCTGATGGACGGGCCGCTGGCTCCGACGGAATCGGTCAGCAAGTATTTTTTTGCGAATACGCCGCTGAGCAAGGAGCCCAAAATGCTGGCAGTCTGCAAGGAAATTCGGGATTTTATTGCGGAGCGTCTGGAGCGGTTAACGTTAGCGGATTTGGCTTGATAAGGAGACGGAGTATGAAACGACTTGTGTTGGGGCTGTGTGTGGCGGGGGTGTTTGTTTCGTTCGGCTGCGGGAAAAGAACGGGGGGCTCTTCCGAAGGGGAATTGAACGGAACCATCTCGATTTCCGGGGCGTGGGCCCTGTATCCGATGGCGGTGCGGTGGGCGGAGGAGTTTCGCAAAATTCACCCCTCCGTGCGGATTGATATTTCTGCAGGCGGGGCCGGCAAGGGGATGGCGGATTGTCTGTCGGGTGCGGCGGATTTGGGGATGCTCTCGAGGGAGATTCACAATTCTGAGCTGGAGAAGGGGGCCTGGCCGGTGGCGGTAGTAAAAGATGCCGTCGTGGCCGTGGCCAATCGGAATCATCCGGCCGCACAGACGCTTTTGAGCCGGGGGTTGACGCGGCAGGAATGCATCGATTTGTGGATAACCGGACGGTTGAAAACGTGGGGGCAGCTGTCCGGATTTTCGCTGAATGAGCCGGTTCATGTGTACACCCGTTCCGATGCCTGCGGGGCGGCGGAGACCTGGGCGAAGTATCTGGGAAAAAATCAGGAGGATTTGCAGGGAGTCGGGGTCTTTGGGGACCCAGGACTGGCGGAGGCCGTTCGGAAAGACCCGCTGGGAATTGGATACAACAATGTCAATTATGCCTATGATGCGGCCACGAAGAAACCGATGGACGGGCTGATGATTGTGCCGCTCGATTTAAACGAAAACGGCCGGATTGACCCGGAGGAATCGTTCTACGGGGACCGCGATGAGATAACCGGTGCGATTGGCCAGGGACGGTATCCTTCGCCGCCGGCGCGTTTGCTGTATCTGGTTTCCAAGGGCAAGCCCGCCCGGCCGGAAGTGCTGGCTTTTCTGGAATGGATTCTGCGGGACGGGCAGGCGTTTGCAGACGAGGCCGGATATGTACCGCTTTCGAAAGAGGCGGCGAAGAAGGAACTGGAAAAACTCGCCAGATGAGGCCGGGGGATGGGGCTGCCGAATCGGACAAAACGCTCGCGGCTGTATGACAGGGCTGCCGCCGTCCTGATGGGGGTCTTGGCGCGGCTTTCCGGTCTGATTGTGATTGTGATTGCGGCAGGGCTCTTTTGGAAGTCTGTGCCGATTCTGAAAAATCAGTCTCTTTCGGCGCTTCTGTTTTCGTCCGAGTGGTATCCTTTGCGCGGGCAGTTTGGGTTTTTGCCGTTTATCATGGGGTCTTTGTGGGTGACCGGGACGGCGATGATTCTGGCGGTTCCGCTGTGTCTGCTGACGGCGATTTATCTGGCGGAGTACGCCCCGCGGGGCATTCGCGAGGGGATGCGTCCGCTGATTGACCTGCTGGCGGGGATTCCCTCGGTGGTGTATGGGGTCTGGGGGGTGCTGGTTGTAGTGCCGTGGGTCAAGCGTGCCGCCGGCTGGTTTGGGTATTCAACGAGCGGATACTGCGTGCTGTCGGCGGGAATTGTGCTGGCGGTGATGATTTTTCCGGTGATTATTCATATGACGGTGGAGATTCTGCGGGCGGTGCCGCAGGAAATTCGGGAGGCGTCGCTTTCGCTGGGGGCGACCCAGTGGCAGACGATTAAGAAGGTCGTTCTGCGGAAGGCCTTCGGCGGGGTGCTGGCGGCGATTGTTCTGGGGCTTTCGCGTGCGTTCGGGGAAACGATCGCAGTGCTGATGGTGGCGGGAAATGCGGTGCGTTCGCCGACGGGGTTTCTGGATGCGGCGTATCCGCTGCCGGCGCTGATTGCCAACAATTACGGCGAGATGATGTCGATTCCGCTGTATGATTCGGCGATGATGCTGGCGTGTCTGATTCTGCTGGGGATCGTTCTGGTGTTTAATGTGCTGGCCAAACTGGTGCTGATGCGGATTCAAAAAGAAATTCAGTAGCGAGGCGGAGCATGGACAGACGGCGGGTGGAAGAGGCGGTAATGAAGGGGCTGATGAAGGCGGCGACGCTTTTGATTGTGGGCGTGCTGGGGCTGATTATGCTGACGATTCTTGTGCGGGGAATTCGGGCGATGAGCTGGTCAATGCTCACACAAACCCCCAAAGGAGGATTTTATCTGGGCAGGGAGGGGGGCATTTTGAATGCGATTGTGGGGTCTTTTTATATCGCCGGCGGGGCGACGGGGCTGGCGTTCGCAGCGGCGGTGCCCGTGGTGCTTTATCTGAATGTGTTCTGCCGGCGCGGAAGCCGCACGGCGGCGGTGATTCGTTTTCTGCTGGATGTGCTCTGGGGAGTGCCTTCGATTGTGTTCGGGGCGTTCGGGTTTCTTCTGATGCTGGCCGTCGGACTGCGGGCTTCTCTGCTGGGGGGAATTCTCACTGTATCGCTGTTTGTGCTTCCAATCCTGTGCCGGGCGATGGATGAAGTGGTTCGGATGATTCCTACTGATCTGCTGGAGTCGTCTTATGCACTGGGAGCGACGCGTCTGCAGACGGCCGTCCGGGTGGTGCTTCGGCAGGCGTCGGCGGGGATTTTGACGGCGGTTCTGATTGCCTTCGGGCGGGGGGTCGGCGATGCGGCATCGGTGCTGTTTACGGCCGGCTACAGCGACCAGATTCCTCAGTCGCTGACGCGTCCGGCGGCGACACTGCCGCTGGCGATTTTTTTCCAGCTGGGCACGCCGTTTCCGCAGGTTCAGGACCGGGCGTATGCGGCGGCGCTGATTTTGACGGTAGTTGTGCTGGCGACCAGCCTGCTTTCGCGTCGGCTGGGACGCCGGCTGACTCGACATTCGATTTCGTGAGGTTACAATGAATCAGCCCCATATCCGCGTGGAAAATCTGAATGTGTATTACGGGTCGGACCATTCGCTTCGGGATGTTTCCATCGAACTGCCGGGCCGGCAGATTATTGCCGTAATCGGGCCGTCCGGCTGCGGCAAGACAACCTTCCTGAAATCGCTGAACCGGATGGTGGAGCTGGCGGAAGGGGCGCGGGTGACCGGGCGGGTGCTGGTGGACGGCGAAGATATTTACAGCCCGACGGCGGAGGTGACGGCGATTCGGAAAAAGATGGGGCTGCTTTCGCAAACGCCTCGGCCTTTGCCGATGTCGATTTATGAGAATGTGGCCTACGGCCCGCGAATTCACGGTCTGAATGACCGCCGGAAACTGGATGAGATTGTGGAGTTTCGTCTGCGGCAGGTGGGGCTCTGGGAGGAGGTCAAAGACCGGCTCGGCCAGCCGGCGTCGCGGATTTCGATTGGGCAGCAGCAGCGGCTGTGTCTGGCTCGGGGGCTGGCAGTGGAGCCGGAAATTATTCTGGCGGATGAGCCCACGTCGGCGCTGGACCCGATGTCCAGCCGGCGGATTGAGGAGTGTTTTCTGGAGCTGAAGAAGGATTATACGATTGTGATTGTCACGCATATTCTCCGTCAGGCCCGGCGGCTGGCGGATTATGCTGCGTTCTTTTACTGCGGACGGCTGGTGGAGCACGGCCCGGCGGCTCGGATGTTTGAGAATCCGACCCAGCGGGAAACCATCGAGTATGTGAAAGGAATTATCAGTTGATCAGGGATTGCAGGTTTTGCAGGGCCTGCGTCCCGAAGCGGCCTCGTCCCGTGTGCGGAAGAGAATCCGCTGTTCTTCGGTAATGCGGGCGGCGTGGGGACAGCCGACCCGATGAAAGATGCGGCTGCCTTTGGAGGCGATATAGCCCTGCGAGGGTTGGGGGCTTGTTTTAACCGGAGAGGAAGCCGGAGCAATCGGCTGAAGGACCATCGAGGGAGCGGCGGGAGTTTCCGGTGCCGCGCCGGCTGTCTTCTCAGCGGCAGGGGCTTTCAGGATGCGTTCGACCAGTCCCTGCTGAACGAGAAAGTCGCCGACATCTCGGCCGTTGATTTCCAAATCCGCAATCAGACAAAACGATTGTCCCCGCTGAATGTTTTTGAGCAGGATGACTTGGTTTGGGTCTCTGGGCTGTTTGCACAGAAGTGTCTGAAGATAGGTCTGGACTTTGGCATCGGCCTGCGTGCCGCCGGGCTGAAGACCCCGGATATACACAGGCATTTGTTCTCCTACCACGGCAGGATAATTGCGGATATTGCAGACGAGATGAAAGTCAGGAAGAACCTGGAGAACCTGAGCAATCTCTGCCTGGCCGTAATTCATTGTTGCGGGGGACGGGTTTTCAGAAGGTTTCGATTGAGCTGCGGGGATGGTCAGAAGAATCCAAAGAAAACAGAGGATCATTGTTTGGGCCCTTTCTTTTCTCCAAATGCAAACAGTTCACCGTGTAAACGGATGAATTATAGCGGGCTGTTGGGGGTGCTTTCAAAAAAAAATCACAATGTTTCTGTAATATTTCACAGGACAAACGGTGCGAAATGACGGAAGGGAAAAAATTACAGAAGTGTCTGGGAAATTGGACCTTATCCGATGTTCAGCATATTCGAAAGAGGAAAGAATGAGGTTTCGGAAAGGAAAAATATTGCTCCGATAAGGCGTCTTTTGTACAGTGTGTTTTGAAGCATTTTTTGAGTCGCGGGCAAGGATGCCTGCGGCTCCCTTGTCCGGCCTGAGGCAGAAGGAAAAGCCGCTAAAAAGCCCGTTGCGAAAACGGACGTTAAAATAGGCAAGGTTCTCTCCAAAAAACGGTATTCAGGACCCTGTTTTGGTTTTATTATCGGACCGAAGGGGTATTTTTTGCCTTGACTTAAAGGGGTATACTCCGTATATTTACCCTTAACATCTATTTGACTTCTCAATTTGAACTCCATTTGGAAATCGAAAGTATTTCTGCCACGGAAGGCCTTTTCAGACAAGGCGAGGGATAGAAGACAAGATGAGTTTTTTGAGGTTTCAGCCGAGCGGTTCGGCGGGAAGGCCTCAAAAGTGGTTCGTTTGGAAAGGTCCAAAGATTGGCAAAGTGGGAGAAATCGTCTTGCTACAGCCGCCCGACTCACGGCGGGTATGAAGCGGCGCTGCTGTCCAGTCTTCTGATGGCGGTGCTGCTTGGGGTGTGTGTTCATCATTATAATCTTCAGGGACGAAAGGTTGTTTCGCTGTACAGTGCCTGGTCTCCGGTACAGCCGGATGGTTCTGTTCAGGGGTTTGCCGATGAGCAGGTTCTGCCGGCCGTTCCTTCGGATGAAGAACTCCTTGCGATGCTGCGAAGCGTCGGGCAAGGTTTGGCGGAGAGGTCTTTTGCTTCTGCTTCCGCCGAAGCCCCTGTTGTTCCCCAGCAGCGTAAGGAGGAATGGCGTGTGGTACGGATGAAGGTGACGGCCTATTGTCCGTGTCGAAAATGCTGCGGCAGACATGCGGACGGGATTACGGCCTGCAATCACCGGATTCGACCGGGGGATGTTTTTGTGGCGGCCGACAAGCGGTATTCGTTTGGAACGGAGATGATTATCCCCGGATACAACGGCAATAAACCCGTTGAAGTCAAAGACCGCGGTCGGTTGATTAAGGGGAACCGTCTGGACATCTTCTTTGCTTCGCATGAGCGGGCGAAGAAATGGGGTACCAGGACGCTGGATGTGTTGGTGAAGGTCGAATAGAACCTCTTTTTCTTTGGGTTTTTCGCCCCGTACTCACGGGGCTTTTTTGTTTCTTTAGACAGAATTTTCTTGACAAACGAGGACAGATTTTTTATTGTATAAGTGTTGCCTGTGCAAAATCGACGGTTTAACGCCTTTGCACCATCCGCGGTAAGGTGCATTTACCGGCACAAGGCAGCAGGGAGCGCGGCCCACAACCAGTTCTATTCTGTGCCGTCCTCCCTGTTTTTGTTTCCTCATCGTCCCGCCTGTCGGGTCTGCTGAAGGGTCCTTTCAAAATCCTCCAAAATGGCTGCATTTGTCTGAGGGAAAAAGAAATTGATTATCATCAGCACAGCGGCATTGGCGGCAAAGCCGGGGGCCAGTTCGTAGAGCCAATGGCTAAGTCCCAGCTGTTTCCAGAGAATCAGCGTGAGGGTTCCTGCGAGCATTCCGGCCAATGCGGCGTACCAGGTTGTTTTGCGGGAAAAAAGGGCTGCTAAAATCACCGGTCCAAAGGCGGCTCCGAATCCGCCCCAGGCATACGCCACAATTTTCAGGATGGTATCCTTTGGATTCAGGGCCAGCAGAAGAGCTATTGCAGAGATTCCGAGCACGCCCAGTCGGCTTACAAGGATGGCGGTTTTTTCCGAGGCGCCGGTCTGGATTGTTTTGCGGTAAAGGTCTTCCGTTAAGGCGGAGGCGGAAACGAGGAGCTGGGAATCGATGGTGGACATAATGGCTGACAGGATAGCGGAAAGCATAATTCCTGTAAGCCATGGAGGGCAGATCGTCCGGATTAGGTAAATAAAGATTTTTTCTTCTTCTCCTCCGGAAAGACTGGGGAACATGGGGGCACCAATCTGTCCGATTGCGAGGGCACCGGCCAGCGCCGCAGCCGCCCAAAGGGAGCCGATGAAGGCGGATTGGTGAAGATGCCGAAGGGACTTGACGGCCATAAAGCGTGCGAGGATGTGGGGCTGGCCGAAATATCCGAGGCCCCACGACAATGCGGAAAGGACAGAGAAAAAAAACAGGGCGCTCGATTTTTCTTCCGGAATGCAGCGAAACAGAGCCGTCCAGTCAATCGTGTCGGTTTTCCAGACAGCCATAAGAGGGACAACAACGACGGCAAAAATCATCAGGGCTCCCTGCAGGAGGTCCGTCCAGCAGACGGCTTTGAACCCCCCCAGAAAGGTATAGAGGATAATAATTGAACCGCCGAGAAGGACCGACACAGGATAAGAAATGGAAAAGGTGGATTCAAAGAGTTTTCCGGTTGCTACCAGTCCGGAGGCCGCATACAGCGTGAAAAAGAGCAGAATAATTGCGGCGGATACAAGTCGAAGTAAGCCGGAGGGATCGACGAATCTTTGCTCGAGAAAAGAGGGCAAGGTGAGAGCGTTGGTCTGTTGGGTAAAGATTCGCAGGCGAGGGGCGAGCAGATACCAGTTTAAGACAGTGCCGGCGAGAAGTCCTGCGGCAATCCAGGCCTCCTGAAGGCCTCCCAGATAGACCGCTCCCGGCAGCCCCATCAGAAGCCAGCCGCTCATGTCGGATGCCTGAGCGGAGAAGGCGGTTACCCAAGCCCCCATGGCTCGTCCGCCGAGCCAATATTCCTCAGCGGCTGCGGAGCGTTTGTAAAAAAACAATCCGACAGCCAGCAGGACGATGAAATACGCTGCAAATGTAAAAACAACCGCTGGTTCCATTTCGTACTCTCATTATAGCAGGAAACAAGCGGGAAATCACCTGTTAAGAAACGCCCTTGCCTGTTTGTCGATGGGGGGGTATAGTAGCCGATATGCAAATACGAAATGCACGAGTTCAGGATGTGCCGGCGATTCATGCCTTAATCAGCTGCTATGCAGAGCTGGACCGAATGCTGTTTCGCTCGCTGGCGGATATTTATGAAAATCTTCAGGTTTTTCAGGTGGCCGAAGCGAACGGAACGGTTGTGGGCTGCTGTGCACTGAAGGTTATCTGGTCAAATTTGGCTGAAATTCAGTCTTTGGCGGTCGATAAGGGCTATTTCGGGAGGGGAATCGGCAGGGCCCTTGTCAATCAATGTCTGGATGAAGCCCGTCGGCTGGGGATAAGCCAGGTCTTTACCCTGACGATGGAACCGGTTTTCTTTGAGAAAGTGGGCTTTCGTCGTGTAGATAAAAAGACGCTGCCGATGAAGGTTTGGAGCGACTGTGCCCGCTGTCCGAAACAGGATCATTGTGACGAAACAGCGATGATAATTGATTTGGGTGAGCCGAAGAAGGTGTCTTAATATTGTCTGTTTTGTCCGACCTGCCTATTTTGAAATAGGGCGATTGCAATAAAAAGGATAGCGGAAATATATAAGACTGCATAATAAAGTCCCATCAAAAGGTAATCTGCGGGGACTTGTTTGTTTTCATAAATGGCATCGCTGACCCAAAAGACTTGGAAATTGGGGACAAGGATATATCCGATTTTGGCCCAAAGAAACTTGTCCGCAAGCCGACCAAAAAGCCAGTCTGTGATTAAACCCAACAAAAACACACTGACACAGCTTAATAAAGTCAGGATGATGTTCAGCCGTGTGGAAAACAGAACGGCTAAGGCAACAGTGATTAACACAGCAAACAGCAGCAGAACCGATGCATTGATGTCAAAGAGGTGAAAGCCGTTTTGGGAAGGGTTTACTTTCCAATCTCGGTCTACAAAAGCCAGAAATAAGAGGCCCGCTGAACCGAGGATGGTTCCGAGAACCACGGCGGTTGACGAGAAATGCCATTCGTAAAAGTAGTTGAGTAAAGCACTTATAAAGACAGTCAGGAGCAAAACAACCGCAGCGGCTGTAATGACGACCCAATCCGGTTCATCGGTTGCCCGCTCGAGTACGCCGTGGCGAATTGCCATAAGCATTGCTATAGAAAGGAAATAGTGTGCCAGGGTGGCCGCAAAAGCAAGGCCGGCGAATTTCCCGAGGAGAAAAAGCGGGCGAGGAATCGGCTTGGAAAGGACGGTGGTGATTGTACCGGTTTCGATTTCTTCCGTAACGGCTCCGCCGGCGGAAAAAACAGAAATGAACAAACCGGCCAGGAAGAGCGTAGAAAAGGCCAATTCTCGCAGGAGTTTGACGTCTTCATCCAGCGTGTACATGCTGATGGCCGGTGCCAGAAGGAGCAGAAGAAGGGCACAGATAATAATGATGATGTAAATCGGCTGACGAAGGGTTTCAAACGTCGTATTTTTGGCTATTGTAAACAGTTTTCCAAACACGAGCGGACCTTGATTATGGTAATAAATATTGGTTCACTTTTTCTACCTTTTTACCGAAAACCCTTTTTTTTGTAAACCCTCCTGTTGCGTAATCGGGTAAATTTACTATATATACATATTACGTCAGATATTGTTCAAGAAATAGGTTTTAAGATTTAGGAATCAGGACTATGGCCGATTCATCCCAAAGAGCGTTTTATGTGTCCTTGTTTGGACTGATTCTGAGTCTGATTTTCTTTGTGTCTGTGCTTGTATTGGGGGCGATTCTATCGAGTCCTACTTTATATATTCTGTCCTGGCAGGTTTTAGGGAGTTTTCTGATTTGGCTGGTTCTGCTGATTCAGTTTTATCATCGGCACCGGGCTGAACAGGAGAAACTGGATCTGGCGGAACTGAAAAGGGCTCGTGAAAAACAAACGATTTTTGAGGGTTCGGAAGGCCGGCTGGACCTTTTTGCTGTGGCCCAGAAGCGGCTGGAATGGGTCGAAAAATGGCTGCTGCCCATTTGGGGAGTTCTCCTTGCAATCGGGCAGATTGTGATGGGGTTTTTGTTGATTCGATTCATTTCCGGACCTGCGAAAGATTATACCCTTCGCTCGCCGCTTTTGGGGGCGGCGATTCTGGTTTTGCTGTCGTTCTTCAGCTTTTTAATCAGCCGATATGCTACGGGTCTGAGTGCGACATTGATTTGGCGTCCGCTTCGGGCGGGGGGAAGCAGTCTGCTGATGACCTCCATTCTTGGTTTTGCGGCGGCCGTTTCGCTGGCCTTTGCCCAGTACAAGTATCAGTTGGGCCTGCTTGTTCTCAATTGGTTTGTTCCGATTCTGCTGATTGTACTGGGCTGTGAAACCATCATTACCGCCATTTTTGATTTATACCGTCCGCGGCTGGCGGGCCAATACAGCCGGGCGTGTTTTGACAGTCGGCTGCTGGGGTTAATCAATGAACCCGGGGGAATCCTGCATACGGTAGCCAGTACACTGGATTATCAATTTGGATTTAAGGTTTCTCAGACCTGGTTTTATAAGCTGCTTGAAAAAGCGATTGTGCCTCTTCTTTTGTTTCTTCTGCTGGCGATTTATCTGTTCAGCTGTGTGGTGATTGTGGGGCCGGGAGAGGGGGCGGTGATTGAACATTTCGGTTCAGCCAATCCCGAAGACGGCGGGCGTCAGGTGGGTCCGGGCTGGTCGTGGAAATGGCCCTGGCCGTTTGAGCGGGCCTACGTCTATCCGATGGAGAAGATTCGGGTGCTGCATGTGGGGTATGTTCCGACTCCGGAGGATATTGCCAAGCCGTTTTTGTGGGGGCAGAAACATTATAAAGAGGAGTTTAAGCTGCTGGTGGCGGTGGAAACCCGCCGCCAAGCGGGCCGCGGGGAGAAAGGGGCGGCTCCCGTCAGTTATATTATTGTCGATGTGCCGGTTCATTACAAAATTCGGGATCTGCATCAATATCTGTATAACCATCAGGACTCGGAAGTGCTGCTGGAAGCGCTGTGTTATCGGGAACTGGCCCGCTTTGCAGCCAGTGCCAAGATTGAGCCGGATGAGGACCTGAGCCAGTCCGACCGCCAGAAGAGTCTGCTGGGGGCCGGTCAGGAAAACGCCTGCCGGATTCTTCGTCAGCGCATGCAGGAGGCGGCGGACGCGGCGAAACTGGGGGTGGAGATTGTGTTTGTCGGGATGGTGGGAGTTCATCCGCCGCCTGAAGTGGCTCCCAACTACCAGGAAGTCGTTGCGGCGGTTCAGAAACAGCAGGCGACGATTCTGACGGCTCAGGCCGAGTACAACAAGACGCTGACGGAGTTAGCCGGTTCGATTGAGAAGGCCGATGCGCTGTACGGGCTGGTTCGGCAGCTTTCCAAGGCGAATCAGGTGTCTGATACGGCTCAGGCCGAACAGCTGGTTGAACAGATGGAGACCATGGTTCACCAAGCGCAGGGGAAGCTGTTTTCGACGCTGCGGCAGGCGGAGGCCTATGCGTTTGAGCGGGTGGCGAGGGCCAAAGGCGAGGGGCTTCGTTTTGCCGGTCAGGTGAAGGCCAATCGGGCCGGCGGCACACTCTTTCAGCGGTTCCGCCGTCTGCAGATTCTGGAAGAGTCGCTGCCTTCCATTCGGAAGTATGTTGTGGTTGCCGGTCCGGAGGATCAGGAGATTTATATTTTGAACCTGGAGGACAAGATGGCGACCGGCCTGTATGAGATGAATCTGGATTCTGTTTTGAAGAAATAGGGAATCATCTATGAAGAATGTATGGGGTATTGTGTTTCTGCTGGTGATTCTGACGATCCTCGGGTTTGTGGCGTTTACGTTCCAGGTTCGTCAGACGGAAAGTGCTCTGGTGACGTGTTTCGGCAATCCGGTGCGTTCGATTACGGAGCCGGGTTTGTATTTTCGCTGGCCGGTTCCGATTCATCGGGTGCATCGGTTTGATTCGCGCAGCCGGCTGCTGGAGGTTCAGATGCAGGAGACGGCTACGGCCGGCGGAGAGCCGATTATCATTGTCAGCTATCTGATTTGGCGGATTGGAGACCCGCTTCGGTTTCTGACAAGCGTACAGGATATTGCCGGAGCCGAAGAGAAGCTTCGCGTGCAGCTGCAGAATGCGGCCAATACGGTTGTGGGCAAGCATGAGTTCAGTGATTTTGTGAACACAGACCCGGCAAAGCTTCGTTTTGAAGAGATTGAGCAGGAGATTACGGCGGCCCTGCAGCAGCAGGCGGCGGCCAACTACGGGGTGGATGTGCGTCTGGCGGGCATCAAGCGTCTGATGGTTCCGGAGAAGGTGACGCAGGATGTGTTTGAACGGATGAAGGCGGACCGGAAGGTCAAAACGGATACGATTGTGGCGGCGGGCAATGCGGAAGCCGACCGGATTCGCAGCGATGCGGAAGCCAAGCAGAAAGAGCTGCTGGCGGTAGCGGAAAGTCGAGCGCAGGCCATTCGCGGAGCGGGGGATGCGGAGGCGGCTCGTTATTATAAGGAACTGGAGGCCGACCCGGAACTGGCGATGTTCCTTCGTGATCTGGAGTCGCTCAAGAAGATTCTCAAGGAACGGACCACGCTGGTGCTTGGGACGGATGTGGAACCGTTCTCGCTGCTGAAAAAGCGGCCGAGTCTGGAACCCAAACAACCCTGACCGGAGGGCGTCAAATCGATATGAACGAACCTATACCTAACAACAGCGGACAGCAGGTTCCGGCGGAGCCGGAATCGCTCCAGCCCGGGCAGAAATCGCTGGCGGATGCGCTGCGGCTGAGTTTTCTGATTCTGAAGCTCATCATGGCGGCGGTTGTGGTTTTGTTTTTGGCCAGCGGCTTTTTCAGTGTGGAGCCCAATGAACAGGCCCTTGTGCTGATTTTCGGCAAGGTTCAGGGGCAGGGGGAAGAGCGCATCAAGCAGCCGGGATATCATTGGACGTTTCCGGAGCCCATCAGCGAGATTATTCGGATTCCCGTCAAAGAGATTCGCAGTCTGCCGATTGATTCCTTCTGGTATTTTGAAACAGAGCAGGAAAAACTGGCCGGCGGGAAGAAAGCGGCTTACGGAGGACTCAATCCCACTCAGGACGGATACTGTCTGACCCGCAACGAGCCGATTACGCAGCTGAAGGGTTCCGATTACAACATTGTGCATTCCAAGTGGACGGTGACGTATTCCATCGGCTCGCCGGTGCGCTTTTTTGAGAATGTGTATATTCCCAATCGAAAGCCGGGCGAGTCCTTTATGGAGGTGGCGGCCCGGACGGTCAATCCGCTGATTGAGAGTCTGACGTCGGATGCGGTGGTTTCCACGATGGTGCGCTACAGTCTGGACGAGGCGCTGACGAGCTCAACGGGGATTTCGGAGCGGGTTCGGCGGGTTTTGCAGGACAAGCTGGATGCGATTGAGAGCGGGATTCAGATTGATGATGTGCGAATCAATCGGACGAACTGGCCGCTGCAGGTGGATGATGCGTTTCAGGCCTCCAGCCAGGCGATTAACAAGAGTGAGCAGGCGATTGTAGACGCCCGCGCCTACAAGGAAAAGCTTCTGACGGATACAGCCGGCCCTCGGGCGGAGGAGCTGCTGGCCAAACTGCGGGATGAGACGCTGACGAATGATCAGATGGAAGAACTGATTCATCAGATGGGCGGGCGCGTCCAGGGGATTTTGGCGGAGGCGTGGGCGTATCGGACCCGGGTAGAACAGGACGCCAAAGCGGCGGCGGACTATCTGAAGAGTCTGCTGCCGGAATACCGCAAGCGTCCGGCCCTGGTGCTGCAGAAACTCTATCAGGATGCGGTTGAAGAAATTCTTCAAAAGGTGGATGAGACGATGTTTGTGCCGCCCTCCGGCGACAAAGGGCGGGAAATTCGTGTGATGATTAATCGGGACCTTGCTCGGCCTAAAGAAGAACAGGCAGAAAAGAAATAGTCTTTTACAGAGGTGGACATGGCACATCAGCACCTTGGAATTAAATGTCAGGAAATGGGCTGCTCTCACGAGGGGCATTCCCATACCCATGAAGGGTTGGCTGCTTCGGCGGCGGGTCAGCAGACGCGGATTAGTCTGGCGGTTTTTGGGACGCTTACCGGCGGCGTGCTGCTGCTGAGCGGTTCGCTGGCTCAGGTTCGCTGGCTGTACGGGCCGGGAGATTTGAGTCAATTGGTGGCCCTGATTGGAGCGGTGCTGCTGGGGCTGCCGGTGATTGTTCATGCCGTGCGGGGGCTGCTGGAAGGCCATACGCATATGGATGAGCTGGTGGCGCTGGCGATTCTTGCGGCGCTGGCCGCCGGTCAGTATTTTGAGGCGGGCGTAGTGGCCTTTATTATGCTGCTGGCGGAGCTGATGGAGACCCGGACAGCCCTGGGGGCACGGGCGGCGATTGAATCGCTGATTAAACTGACCCCGACAACGGCTGTTCTGCTCAATCCGGACGGGACGGAAACGGAGGTGAATGTCAGTCAGCTCAAGCCCGGGGATTTGATTCGGGTTCGTCCGGGCGACAATATCCCGGCGGACGGTGTGATTCGTCAGGGCTTGAGTTCGGTCAATGAGGCCACGATTACCGGCGAATCGCTGCCGGTGGATAAGGTCATCGGGATGCAGGTGTTTGCCGGCACGACGAACCTGACGGGAATGCTGGATATCGAGGTGACCAAGGCCGGACAGGACACCACGCTGGGCAAGGTGCAGCAGCTGATTATGGCAGCGGAGAAGACGCAGCTGCCGATTATGCGGCTGATTGACCGGTATGTGAAATGGTATCTGCCGACAATCCTGATGATTAGCGGAATTGTTTACTTTTTCACGAAGGATTTTGAAAAGACGATTTCGATTCTGGTGATTTCGTGTCCGTGTCCGATTATTATGGCGACACCGACGGCGATGGTGGCGGCGCTGTCGGCGGCGGCGCGTCTGGGGGTGCTGATTAAGAATGTATCGCTTCTGGAAATCGCCGGCAAGATTACGGCGGTTGTGTTTGACAAGACCGGCACCCTGACGACGGGGCAGCTGTATGTGACCAAGCTGGAGCCGGCGGCGGATGTCGAGCCGGAGAGACTGCTGTCGCTGGCGGCTTCCGCCGAGGAGATGAGCAAGCACCCGGCGGCCCGTGCGGTGCTCAATCTGGCCAGGGAGGCCAATGTGAGTTTTGTGCGGGCGACGGAATTTCAGGAAACGCCGGGCAAAGGCGTGACGGCCCGTGTAAACGGTTCGCTGGTGCGGGTAGGACGCGATACATTCCTGACGGAAAACGGAATTGATATTCATACGGTGGCCGACCCGGCCCTTCATGAGGAGCAGGGGTTCAGCACGCTGTATGTTTCATGCGACAATCGGTGCATCGGTTGGATCGGGCTTCAGGACAAGACGCGTCCGGAGGCCCGGCAGGCAGTGGAGGAGCTGTTTGCGGCGAAGATTCGCCGGGTAACGATGCTGACGGGCGACCGCCGGGATGTGGCCAATCGCGTCAGTGCGGAGCTGGGCTGTACGGATTACAAGGCCCAGTGCCTGCCGCAGGACAAGCTGGCGGTGGTGGAGTCGATTCGCAAGGAAGGTCATATTGTGGCGGTGGTTGGGGACGGCATTAATGACGCCCCGGCGCTGGCGGCGGGGGATTTGGGTATTGCGATGGGGGCGGCCGGCAGTGATGTGGCCATCAACTCCGCTTCGATTGCCCTGATGAGCAATGACCTTCGGCGTCTGCCGTTCTTGGTGCATTTGTCGCGGAAGACGCGGGCCGTCATTCACCAAAACCTGCTGTTCGGCGTCATTTTTATCCTGCTGGGGATGATGGGGATTATGGTCGGCTGGGTGAAGCTGATTCTGGCGGCATTCCTGCATTTGGTCGGGGCGCTGGTGGTGATTTTCAACAGTGCCCGTCTGGTGCGGTACGGAGAGCATCTGGAGCCGCATGGGCCTGCTGTTGAAAGCACGGAAGCATAAACGAATTTTTTTCAGGTGCAATTGACTCATGGATTCTGCCGGTTCTTCCTATGCGATAGAAACCATCAATCTGACGAAAATCTTTCCGGATTGGTGGGGCCGCCCGAAGGTCAAAGCCGTTGTGGATTTGAATCTGAAGGTTCGCTACAACGAGATTTACGGTTTTCTGGGGCCCAACGGTTCAGGAAAGACCACGACTATCAAGATGCTTCTGAACCTGCTGCATCCGACAAAGGGGCACGCCTTTGTTCTGGGGGGCCGCAGCACCGACCCGGCGATTGCCGCCCGGATTGGATATCTTCCGGAGGAGTCCTATTTATACCGCTATCTGACGGCGCGGGAGACGCTGGATTTTTACGGGCGGATATTCGGCCTGCCGGCTTCCGTTCGCAAGAGCCGGATTGATACGCTTTTGGAGATGGTGGGGCTGGCGGGGCTGGGCAGTCGGCGCATCGGGACGTATTCGAAAGGAATGATGCGGCGGATTGGACTGGCGCAGGCCCTGATTAATGACCCGGATTTGCTGATTCTGGATGAACCGACTTCCGGAATGGACCCGATCGGGACCCGTCAGATTAAAGACCTGCTGCTGGAGCTGGCACGTCGGGGCAAGACGATTCTGCTTTGCAGTCATTTGCTGGCGGATGTGGAGGATGTCTGCGACCGGATTGGGATTATGTACGGAGGCAAAATGCAGGTCGAAGGGCCGGTTCGGGAGCTTCTGCAGCATCGGGATGAGCTGCAGATTTTGACCGGACCGCTGCCTCCGAAGGCCCGGGAGGAGATTGAATCCGTGGTTCGCCGGGAGGGTTCGTGGTGCAAGATTACGACTCCGGTGGACAAGCTGGAGACCTTCTTTGTCAATATCATTACGAAGGCCCAGGAAACACAGCCGACCAGCGGGGCCAAGCCCGGGACAGGGATTCAGGGTTTTCTGGCGGCTCAGCCGGCATCACCCTCTCGGGCTGTTCTGGAACAACTGGTTGCCAAGAAGCCCCAGCCGGTTTCGGAAAGCAGCGCCGACCGTGCGAAAACCGAACCGACGGAAGCCGTCCCGCCGTCTGCCCCCAAAAAGGAACTGCTTGAACATCTGACGGAAAAGCCGGTTGAGAAGACGGTTTCTGCAGAAGCTCAAACAGAGAAGCCGTCGGAGCCGCCTGCGGTACCCAAACCAGCGGTCCGTCAGGATATTCTGGAGAAACTTCTCGGAGGCCGAAAAGGGCCGGATGGGTCGACGGAACAGACCCGTCTTCCGGATTCGGAGGAGCGCCGGGATGCGGAATAGCTGGGTGATTGCCAAAAACACCATTGCTCAGGCCGTTCGAATGAAGGTTGCGGCAGCCGTAATTTTGCTGCTGCTTGTCCTTCTGCCGACGATGGCCTGGATGCTGACGGGTGATGGAACGCTTTTGGGGAGACTGCAGAGTTTTTCCAGCTACAGCATCAGTTTGGTGGGATTTCTGCTTTCGGTGCTGACGATTGCCGTATCGTGTTATTCCCTCCACAGCGATTTGCGGACACGAACAATCGATTTGGTGGTTACCAAACCGATTGTTCGCTATCAGATTGTTCTGGGAAAGTTTTTGGGGGCTGCGGGGCTGAATCTGTTTTTGCTGGCGGGGTTTTCATGCATGATTTACGGATTGACGACGGCGACTCCCCGTTTTTCGAAGGCGCCGGAAGACCAGATTGCCCGGGCTCGGACGGAGTTCTTTACGGCTCGCCGCGTGGTGGCTCCTCAGATGTCGGAAGAGGAAATTAGCAGGCGTGTGGAGGAACGAATTGAAACGCTGCGGAAAAACCGGCAGCTGCCGGACCTGCCGATGTCGGAGATTCGGGCGACTCTTTGGGAGCAGGAACGGATTGCTCAAAAGTCCGTGGAAGTGGCGGCTGTGAAAGAGTGGGATTTTCAGACGGTTTTTCCGCCGAAGGACCCCAATTCGGTTTTGTTTGTCCGTTATAAGTTTCAGGCGACACCGGAGCCGCCGAATCAGGAAGTTTACGGGCAATGGCGGGTGGGGGATTTTCGGCAGTTTCGGACGGGTCTTCGGGAGTATAAAACGCCTGTTTACGGGGTGGAACGGTCGGAATCCGTCCGCACCCTGCATACCTTCACGGTTCCCGCGGATGCGACGGCAGCGGATGGGGCGGTTACCGTCGGATTTTTCAATTCGCCGGAAAGGAATTTTTCCACGGTGATTTTTGACCAGATGGAGGTGCTCTATCAGGTCGGCGGGTTTGGAGTAAACTTTTTCCGCGTTGTTCTGCTGATGGCGATTCGCCTGGTTTTTCTGGCGGCACTGGGGGTTTCGCTGAGCACGTGGCTGTCGTTTCCGGTGGCGGCTTTGTTCAGTTTGATGGTGTTTTTTGCGGGGTTGATTAACGGATTTATTCTGGAATCCATCGAAGGGCTTGGGGCGGTTTTGGGATTGGTGTACCGATTTACGATTCGGTGGTTTCTCTATGCGATTCCGCGTTTTGACGGGCCGTACAGCCCGACGGATTATTTGGTTTCCGGAGAGGTTCTTTCCTGGGCCTTTTTGGGGAAAGCGGTTCTGATTACGCTTGCTGTGCAAATGGTACTTTTGCTGGCGATTGGAATCTGGATTTTCTCGAGGCGAGAAATCGCCAAAATTACGGTTTAATCGTCTTTCGAATGCGCTGGAAAAACAGACTCATCATTCTGGTTTGTGCCCTTGCAGCATCCGGGCTGCTGATTGCGGCCTGGCGGATGCAGCCGAAGATTCATCAAAAGCGTTCTGAGATGGGTCTGGTGCTGAATGACCCTTTGGAGAATGCTCCGCCTTCTTTGGCTTTTGCCACGGTAGCGATGGGGGCCTTCCGCGGGCTGGTAGTAGATGTGCTTTGGATTCGGGCGGACCGGCTCAAGCAGGAAGGGAAATTTTTTGACGCCAAACAGCTGGCGGAATGGATTACCATTTTGCAGCCCCGTTTTGCAAAGGTCTGGGATTTTCACGCCTGGAATATGGCGTACAACATCTCGGTCGCTATCCCCAATACCCAGTGTGCTCAACGCTGGCAATGGGTTCGCAACGGGTATGAACTGCTTCGGGACCGGGGAATCCCCCTCAATCCGCAGGATATTTCTCTGTATCGATCTCTGGGGTGGATTTTCTGGCATAAGATAGGGGACAATCTGGACGACTGCCATCGGTATTACAAGATGCAGCTCTTGTTAGAAATGCGGCCTTTGCTGGGGGAACAGACCAATGAGGAGTTTGAGCGGCTGGCGGCGGCTCCGAAAACCCTTTCTGAGATTTTGGCAGATCCGGATGTAGCCCCGCTGATTGAGGCGCTGTCGAAGGCCGATTCGAGATTTCAAAAGACCGACACGACTTTGGTGGATAATTTCCTGGCTTTGCGTCGCCAGCCCGGCCAGTTTCCTCGTGCGGCTTTTGAGGTGATTGATTCCTTTCGCGATAAGCCCGGGCTTGCAAAGTTTGACAGGTTTGCCCGTGCGTGGGTTCTGCGGAACACCTGGAAAATGGACCCGGAGCTGATGGTTCAGATTAACAGGCAGTACGGTCGGACGTCGATTGATGACCCGAACGAACGGCTTCCGATTAACTGGGAGCATCCTGCGGCACATGCAATTTACTGGGCGGTTCTGGGACTTCAGAAGGCCTCTCGTCCGGACCAGTACCGGATTGATGAAAAAAACACGGATCGGATTGTTTTTCACAGTCTTCAGCAGCTGTATCGGAGCGGCAATCTGATTCTTTACACGGGTCCTGACGGGGAGACGGCGCTGTTTATTCGTCCGGACCCCAAGATGTTTACGGCCTGCGACCAGATTTGGCGGACGATTATTGAGAAATATGAGAAGCTGGAAAAGGGCAATCCGAAGGCGGTTCGGGGAGGGCATAAGAACTTTCTGGAAAATGCCCTGATGTCAATGTACCAGGCGGGACACGAGCGAAGAGCCCGACAGATTTATCAGGAAGTCCGAAAACTTTATCCGAGGGATGATGCGGGGCAGATTCGAGAGGAGTACCTGAAACCGTTTGAGGAGTTTGTTCAGTGGCATTTCCGTCAGGAAATGGAGGGGCTTGGCTTTGATGATGCGACGGAGGCCATTCTATATCGTTTGCAGGAGGCCTATTTTTACTATGCGATACGGGAGGATGATGAGGCCTCCGCCCGGGAAAAACTGGCCCAGCAGATTTATGATTATTATATGGAGGAACTAGGGAAAGAGGCCTCCCAGCGGCTGGGGCTTCCGCCGATGGACCTGATTCGATACACGGCGTTTCGCGGATTTATGGAGGATCCGGAATATCCGCCGTCTTTCAAGATGAGCTTGCTGGGCCGGATTCAGATTGAACGCCCGGACCTGTTTGAAAAACTTCAGCAGCAGGAACAATGGTTCCTGGAGCAAATCCGTCAGTACCAGCCGCAAAACACTCCCTGATTGGAGGGGTGATTTTCCCAGACCGCTCTTGCCTGAGAGAAGGTTTTGGCGTACACTGCGCATTTCGAAATGAAGAGCAGTCTGTGTTTGCGGGAAGAGAATGAATTCGGAACAAATACTGGAAGGATTGACGGACTCGCAGCGGCGGGCGGTGCTGCATCGGGAAGGGCCTTTGCTGGTTTTGGCGGGGCCGGGCAGCGGCAAGACGCGGGTGATTACCTGCCGGATTGCGATGCTGATTCACGGCGGCGTGCGTCCGTCGCAGATTTGTGCGATTACGTTTACGAATAAAGCGGCCCAGGAGATGCGGCAGCGTGTGCTGTCGATGGGGGTGCCGGCAGGCAGCCATCTGAGCACCTTTCATTCGCTGTGTGTGCGGATTCTCCGGCGGTACGGGCAGGCGGCGGGAATTGAGCCGACCTTCAGCATTTATGATGAATCCGATCAGCTTCGCTGTATGAAGGAGGCGGTGGCGGCCTGTCAGATTTCCTCGTCAAATTTCTCCCCGTCGCGGATGCTGTCCATCATTTCCCGGCTGAAGAATGACCTGGAGGATGAGGAGGCGTTTGCGGCCCGTGTGAATGACTTTTTCGGGCAGACGGTCGCCTCGATTTATCGAAAATATCAGGAGATTCTGCGGCGCAATCAGGCCCTCGATTTTGACGATTTGCTCGTGCAGACGGCCCTGCTGATGCGGAATTTTCCCGAAATTCGCCGGGAGCTGTCCGAGCGGTTTCGCTATCTGCTGATTGACGAGTATCAGGATACCAACCACGCCCAGTATCAGATAGCCCGGGGGCTGGCCGCCGCACATGGGAATATCTGTGTGACAGGGGACCCGGACCAGTCGATTTACCGCTGGCGCGGGGCGGATATCGGCAACATCCTGGCGTTTGAGCGGGACTGGCCGAATGCGGCGGTGATTAAACTGGAGGAAAATTTCCGTTCGACGCCGAATATTCTGCGGCGGGCGGACCGGCTGATTGCGGGCAACAAAAAACGCAAGGCCAAAACGCTGATTCCGACGAGGCCGGAAGGGGAGGATGTGGTAATTCGGGTCTGCGAGGATGAACAGGATGAGGCGGAGCAGGTGGCCGCGGATGTTTCCGGTCTGCTCAATCAGGGAGTCAATCCGCAGGAAATTGCGGTGTTTTACCGGGTGAATGCGATGAGCCGCTCGGTGGAGGAGGCATTTATCCGCCGGCGGATTCCCTATCAGGTGGTGCGGGGGGTGGAGTTTTATGCCCGAAAGGAAGTGAAGGATTTTCTCAGTTATCTGAAACTGATTGTCAACCCGTCGGATGATGTGGCGTTTGTGCGGGCGGTCTCCACGCACAGCCGAGGAATCGGGGACAAGACGATTGAACGCCTGCAGGAATATGCCTCCCGGAATCGTCTGCCGCTTTTGGCGGCGGCCGGACAGGCCGGACGGATTGAAACGATTGCCTCCGGCACCCGCAAACGGCTGATGGAGTTTGCCGCTCTTTTTGAGCGGTTTCGGAAGGAATTGGACCGGGAGGCGTCGGAGATTATGAACCTTGTGTTCACGGAAAGCGGTCTGTCGGAGGCGTTTGAGGAGGCCGGAGATGAGGAAGCGATTGAGAATATCAATGAGCTGATTAATGCGGCGGCCGAGTATGACCGCACGGCCGAAAATCCCTCGCTGGCCGATTTTCTTCAGAGCATCGCCCTCTACAGCGATACGGATGCGTTTGACCCGAATGCCGGACGGGTGTCCCTGATGACGCTGCATGCCGCTAAGGGACTGGAGTTTTCCTGCGTGTTTATCATCGGTCTGGAGGAAGGAATGCTGCCGCATGAGCGTTCGCTGGAAGGCGGGCCGGATGAGATGGAGGAGGAGCGGCGGCTGTTTTTTGTCGGGATGACGCGGGCCAAGGACCGGCTGACTATCAGTTACGCCCGCCATCGGCTTTTGCGGGGGCAGTTTCTGCGGTCGGTTCCTTCGCCGTTTCTTTATGAAATCGGATTTGCCGGCGAAACGCAGGTTCGAGACCGAACGGAGGACTGGGAAGGATATTTCGGCCTGTCCAAAGAGCCGAAAAGCCGACCGGAGAAAACAGCGCCGAAATTTGCCGTTAATGAACGGGTGGAGCATTCCAAGTTCGGTCGGGGCAGCGTGAAGGAATTTCTGGACCTGGGCGAGGACAGCATCGTTGTGGTGCGTTTTGATTCGGGAACGACCAAGTCTCTGATGCTCAAATATGCGTCGCTGGTGAAAGTTCAGTAAACTGTATGTTTAAGGGAATGAACTGTGAGTGCGAAGAATATCTATTTTTACTACAAGAATGTTTGTGAAGAAATTTTAGGGCCCGAACACGGGATTACCTCCGGTCAGTTTGCGGAGCTGGCGAAGAAGACGGCTCCGCTGATTGAGCGGCTCAATCAGGAGCGAAAAAGCGGCAAGACACCTTATCGGGACCTGCCGTATCATCCCCGGTATCCGAAGGAGGTCAAGGAGCTGGCGGCCCGGCTCCAGCAGGAATGCGAAAACTTTGTGGTGCTGGGAATCGGCGGTTCGGCGCTGGGGAATATTGCTCTGCAGACGGCGCTGAACCCGTATCTGTACAATCTGGATTCCAAACAGCGCAAAGGGCCGCGTCTGTTTGTGTTTGACAATGTGGACCCGGTTCAGTTCGGCAGCTTTCTGGACTGGATTGGAGACCAGCTGAATAAGACCGTCTTTAACGTCATCAGCAAATCGGGTCAGACGGCGGAGACGGCGGCGCAGTTTCTTGTGATTCGGCAGATGCTTCTGGAGCGGCTGGGGCCGGAAGGATACAAAAAGCAAATCGTGGCCACGACCGACCCGAAGAAGGGAACGCTGCGGGCCATTACGGACAAGGCCGGCTTTCGTGCACTGGAGGTCCCGGACGGCGTGGGCGGGCGGTTCAGCGTGCTCAGTCCGGTCGGCCTTTTAAGTGCGGCGGTTTGCGGAATTGATATTGAGACGCTGCTGGAGGGGGCTCGTCAGATGGATGAGCGGGTCAGCCGCACCGACTTTTTCGCGAATCCGGCGGCCTTGAATGCGGCAATTCAGTGGCATTATTACCAAAGAGGCAAGCGGATTTCGGTGATGATGCCGTACTGCCATGCCCTCAAGGACCTTTCGGACTGGTATCGTCAGCTTTGGGCGGAGAGTCTGGGCAAGAAGACGGATTTGGACGGCAGGGCGGTTTTTGTAGGGCCGACTCCGGTCAATGCTTTAGGGACGACGGACCAGCACAGTCGGGTGCAGCTGTACCGGGAAGGGCCGAATGATAAGGTCTTCACGTTCCTGCAGGTCAAGCAGTTTAAGCGGGACGTGGTGATGGGGGATTGTCCGCCGGAGGCACCGGAGCTGGGGTACCTGGCTCGAGCCAGTATGGCCAAATTGCTGAACAGCGAGAAGTTGGCGACGGAATATGCACTGATTCAGGACAAGAGGCCGTGTTTAACAGTAATTTTCGATTCAGTATGTCCTGAAACAGTCGGGCAGTTTTTCTATCTTTATGAAGTGACGACTTCGCTGGCCGGCATGCTTTTCCATATTAACGCCTATGACCAGCCCGCCGTGGAGTTGGGCAAAGAGGCCACGTTTGCGCTGATGGGACGCGCGGGATACGAAGAGATGGCCAAAAAGATTCGGCCGTTCCAGGAGACGGACAGCCGGTATCTTGTGTAAGAAACCGACAAGCAAAAAGGCCTTGCAAGTGTTTACCTTGCAAGGCCTTATATCTAAATGGGCGATGCAGGATTCGAACCTGCGACCCGCTGATTAAGAGTCAGCTGCTCTACCAGCTGAGCTAATCGCCCTTCGTTAAAGGTTCCGTACTTTAGCAGGGGGTTGGGTGTCCTGCAAGCGTAAATTTCCTCCGACTGCGTGAGAAGTCCTTTCCGGAGTCGGACGATTTGTACTTGTGCTCCCTCCGGAAGCCGAAGATGGGATTTGAACCCACAACCCCGGCTTTACGAAAGCCGTGCTCTACCGTTGAGCTACTTCGGCGGTACAGAAAAACATCTTATAGCCGTTTTGATTGGAAAAAGCAAGCATTTCAAGACAAGATTTCCCGGCCGAAACGATTCCAATCCAAAGCGGGGAAATCCCTTTACAGATTTTGGAAGTCGGATTATAACTACGGGGCGAAATTAAGAAAAAGAATTCCGGAACGTTCTGATTCCGGAGCAAAGGCGGAGAAAGGGCCGAAAACGGTTTGAGCAAGACTCCCCTTTTGAAGGGTAATCGTCCATGACGGGTTTGGAGCGTTTTTTTGAGCCCCGTTCTATAGCCATCGTGGGGGCATCGAGGGAACCGGGTAAGGTGGGCTATGAACTGTTTGCCGCAATGCAGAAAGCGGGGTATCCCGGGGCTCTCTATCCCGTCAATCCCAACGCTTCGGAAATCGGGGGGCTGCCGTGTTATCCGACCTTGAAGGCCATCGGTTCGGTTCCGGATTTGGTGGTGGTGGCGGTGGCGGCCAAACTGGTTCCGCAGGTCATCAAGGAGTGTGCGGAAATCGGGGTTCAGGCGGTTATTATCATTTCGTCCGGATTTAAGGAAACAGGACCGGAGGGGGCTCGTCTGGAGCAGGAGATTCTTCAAACGGCCCGTGCCGCCGGCATTCGGATTATTGGCCCAAACTGCATCGGGATTATGGTGCCGTCCCGGAAAATCAATGCCAGTTTCGGAGGGGAGCTTCCGGAGCCGGGCAATGTGGCCTATTTTTCCCAATCCGGCTCTCTGCTGGCGGCATTTGTCGATATGGCTCGAAACTGGGGGATGGGGTTCAGCAAACTGGTAAGCATCGGCAACAAGGCGGATGTGGATGAATTGACTCTAATTCGGGCGCTGGGGGATGACCCGGAGACGGCGGTGATTGCCGGTTATCTGGAGACGATTTCAGATGGGGATGCGTTCATCAAGCAGGCCGAGCGAATCAGCCGGCGCAAGCCGATTCTGCTTTTGAAAGCCGGCTTTACGGAGGCCGGGGCTCGGGCGGCTTCGTCGCATACAGGACGTCTGGCGGAAGCGGAAACGGCGTATGAGTGTGTCTTTGAGCGGGCGGGCGTGATTCGCTGTGAGTCCATTAAGCATCAGTTTTACTATGCGCAGGCCTTTGCGTATGAGCCCTGTCCGGCCGGACCGCGGGTGGCGGTAATTGCCAATGCAGGCGGGGCGGGGATTATGGCTACAGATGCCATCGAGCGGGAGAAACTGCAGCTGGCTGCTTTTACGGAGCAGACGATGCGAATTCTCGAACAGTCGCAGCAGATGGCCCGGGCGGCCAACATCCGCAATCCGATTGACCTGTTGGGCGACGCGCTGGAGGACCGGTACGAGTTTGCTTTGCGGACCGTGCTGGATGACCCGAATGTGGACAGTGCGCTGGTGCTGCTCAGTCCGCATGCGATGACGGCGTGTGTGGCGACGGCGGAGGCGATTGTGCGTGTGACTCGCGAAAAACCGGACAAACCGGTTCTGGCTTGTTTTTTGGGAGCCAGCCGGGTCGCTGAGGCGCTGAAGGTTCTTCGCGACGGACATATTCCCCAGTACGACTGTCCGGAAAGTGCCGTTCGCACGCTCAAAGTTATGACGCAGTATCATGCCTGGCGGAATCGGCCGAAACGGGTGGTAAAACTGTTTAATGTGAACCGCCGGAAGGTGGAGCGGATTATTGAGCGGCATCTGCGGCTGGGCCAGATGGAAGTGGGGGAGATGGAAACCAAGGAGGTGCTGGAGGCGTACGGGTTTGTCACGCCGGCCGGCGGAATCGCTACAACGCCGGAGCAGGCCGCGAGCATAGCCAGGCAAATCGGTTTTCCTGTGGTTCTGAAGGTCTGGTCGCCGGATATCATTCACAAAACAGAGGTCGGCGGGGTCAAAACCAACATCACCAGCGAGCAGGAGGTGATGGATGTCTTTGATTTGATGATGTACCGCATCCCGAAAAAGGCCCCGCATGCCCATATTCTCGGAATCAGCGTTGAGCAGATGTGCAATACAGGCAAGGAGGTGATTTTGGGGATGACGCGGGACCCGCGTTTTGGTCCGCTGATGATGTTCGGGATGGGCGGCAAACTGGTGGAGGTGCTGGAGGATGTGGCATTTTATCCGGCACCGCTGACAGCCGAAGAGGCCAAGGAGATGCTTGTCCGCACCAAGACGTATGATATCCTGCGGGGCGCCCGGGGCGAGGAGGGGGTGGATATTGATGCGATTGCAGAGGCCCTGCAGCGTCTGAGCCAGCTGGTGACGGAGTTTCCCCAAATCAAGGAAATGGACATCAACCCGTTCGTGGTCGGCAAAGAGGGGGTCACGCCGATTGCAGTGGATGCCATGATGACCCTCGAAAAACGCTGAAATCCGCCTGAGTTTTTGGGAGGTCTTCCGATGATGTCGTCGTTTGACTGGAAACAGAAATATGCGGATCGGGTTTGCACGGCCCGCGAGGCGATGAAGCTGATTAAGCCGGGAGACCGGATTTTTATCGGGACCGGCTGCGGGCAGCCGCAGCACCTTGTGCAGGCCCTGGTGGAATACGGCGACCATATTTACGATGCGCACATTATTCACCTGCTGACGATGGGGGCGGCGCCTTATGTGGAGCCGAAATTCCGCGAAAAGTTCAAGATGAATTCCTTTTTCATTGCGGAGAATGTGCGCGGGGCGATGGAGGAGGGCGTGGGGGATTATACGCCGATTTTTCTTTCGGATATTCCCCGCCAGTTTGAAAGCGGCGGGATTCCGCTGGATGTGGCGCTGATTTCCGTGACGGAGCCGGATGTCAACGGGCTGTGCAGTCTGGGGGTGTCGGTGGATATTGTCAAGTCAGCGGCGGCTAATGCCAAATATGTGATTGCTCAGGTCAATCGGTATATGCCGCGCACCCTCGGAAACAGTTTTATTCATGTCAACTCGATTGATGCAATGGTGCCGTATGATGAGCCGATTATCACGGTGGAACCGCCGACCAGCAATGAGGTGCTGCGGAGAATCGGGCAGAATCTGAGCCGGCTGATTGAAGACGGCAGCACGATTGAATGCGGCATCGGACGAATTCCCCAGGCGATGGCGGAGTTTCTCCACGACAAGAAGGAGCTGGGCGTTCATACGGAGATGTTCGGCGACTGGATTATCGAGCTGATTGAATGCGGTGCGGTGACCTGTTCGAAAAAGACCATCAATAACGGACGGGTGGTGGCCAGTTTCTGCATGGGCTCTCAGCGGCTTTACGACTATATCAACAACAATCCGTTTTTTGAGTTTCACCCGACGGAATACGTCAATGACCCGTTTGTGATTGCGCAGCATGACAAGATGGTTGGGATTAATGTGGGGCTGGAGATTGATTTGACCGGTCAGGTTTGTGCGGATTCGCTGGGATACCGGTTTTACAGCGGCATCGGCGGTCAGGTGGATTTTATTCGGGGATGCGCCCGCAGCCGCGGCGGAAAGCCGATTATTGCGATGCCCTCCACGGCCAAAGACGATACGGTTTCCCGCATCGTGCCGGCACTGACGGAAGGGGCGGGAGTCGTAACCACGCGGGGGGATGTGCATTATGTGGTGACTGAATACGGGATTGCCTACCTGCACGGAAAAAGCATTCGGGAACGGGCCCTGGCACTGATTAATATTGCTCATCCGAAATTCCGCAAGGAGCTGATTCAGGCGGCCAAGGCCCGCAAATACATTTCGCCGGACCAGATAGAGATTGAATGGGATAAGGTCCGGTATCCGCAGGAGCTGGAAAAGTATGACACGCTCAAGGACGGAACGGAAATCTTTCTGCGCCCCGTCAAGCCGACCGATGAGAGTGCTTTGTCGGAGATGCTGTATTCGCTCAGTCCGGATTCTGTGAAGAAGCGGTATTTCACCCATACGAAAACGTTTCCTCATAAGGATGTTCAGAAACTGACCAATGTGGATTATGAGCAGAATCTGGCGATTGTAGGGGTGGTGCCGGGACCGGAGGGGCAGGAGGAGATTGTGGCGATAGCCCAGTATTTTCTGGACCCCAAGACAATGACGGCCGAGGTGGCCTTTATTGTGCAGGATGAGTGGCAGGATAAGGGGATGGGCTCTCTGCTTCTGGAATATCTGGTCCAAATCGCCCGCCAGCGCGGCGTCAAGAGCTTTTATGCAACCGTGCTGCCGATCAACAAGGCGATGCTGACGATTTTTTACAATTCCGGGTATAAGATTCATACGAAGTTTGACGGAGAGGCCTACAGCATCACCTTTGAGATTCAGTGAGCGGTCTGTCTGCTGTCCTCGGAGGTTTTGAGAAAGGAGCTGCGGAGATTATGACAGACATCCTGCATGCCTTTTGGGCCTGGCTTCTGACGAATATCGTTGCGATTGCCGGCTTTCTGCTGGGCATTTTGCTGGTGGCGTATATTCTCCTGCAGAAGCGGTCTTTTTCCGGAACGATTGCCTGGCTATTGGCGGTTATTCTGATTCCGTATATTGGAGTTCCGCTTTATCTGATATTCGGGGGCCGCAAAATCCGCCGGGAGGCCGACAAAAAGGACGAATTGGGCCTCATTCAGCAGGAGAGCGAGGAGCGGGATTTGGGGCCGATTGAACGGCTGCTCCGTTCCTATGGGCATCCCCCTGCGGAGGCCGGGCACAATCTGGTGCTGTGCCGAACAGGGGAAGAGACCTATCTGGAACTGATGAAGATGCTGCATTCCGCCCAGGAATCCATCTATTTGGCCACCTTTATTTTTCGAAAGGACAAACGCGGAATTGAGGTGCTGGAGGTGCTTTCCGAAAAGGCCCGGGCTGGTGTGCGGGTGTGTCTGCTTCTGGACGGCGTGGGATGCCTTCATACGCGGGGACGATTTCTTCGTCCGCTGGTAGAGTCCGGCGGTCAGTATGCTCATTTTATGCCGGTCTTTCATCGTCCGTTTCGAGGTCGGGCCAATCTTCGCAATCACAGAAAAATCGTTGTCGTGGACGAAAAGAAAGTTTTGTCGGGGGGGACAAATATCGGCCGGGAATACATGGGGCCGGTGCCGTATGAGGGGCGGTGGCGGGATTTGGCGTTTACGCTGGAAGGGCCGGCCGTGCGGCATTATACGCAGGTTTTCCGATATGACTGGTATTTTGCCAGCGGACAGCAGCTTCCGGAAATCCGTCCGGAGCGATTGGCCGATAAGGGAAGCGGACAGGCGGTCGTGCAGGTTGTCCCGAGCGGGCCGGATGTGCCGAATGATGCGCTGTATGATGCGATTCTGACGGCGGTGTATGCGGCGCAGGAGCGGTTTTGGGTGGTTACGCCGTATTTTGTACCGGATGATTCTCTTACGCAGGCGCTGGTGCTGGCGGCGCGGCGGGGCATCGATGTGCGGATTATTCTGCCTCGCCGATCTAATCACCCTCTGGCGGATTGGGGGCGGGGGATTCCGCTTCGGGAAATTCAGCAGGCGGGGGGAAAGGTTCTTTTTTTCACGCCGGGGATGTTGCACGCCAAGGTGGTGCTGATGGACCGCCAGATGGCGATACTCGGGTCGGCCAATATCGACTACCGGAGTCTGCTGATTAATTATGAGATTGCGATGTGTGTATACAGTCCGGCGGAGATTGAGGCGGTTGAAACCTGGATTCGGATGCTGTTCGGCGGCTGTCAGGAGGGAATCGCCCAGGCCGGTCTGGGGCGTCATTTGTGCGAGAGCATTGTCCGCACGCTGACTCCGCTGCTGTAGCAATCAGGGCAGTTCCGCTTCCGACGGGGGGTGCGGCAGGCAGGCGGAGACAAACCGAACTGCCGTCTGCATATCTTTGGCAAGATTGTCTATTTCTATTTCAAACGGCTGCTGAAGCGAGTCGCCAAGCAGCTGATTTTGGATTGTGTATAGGTCAGCGGTCAGTGCACGCTGAAACGGATTGATTTCCTCCGGAATGTTCGGATGAGGGGCAGGTCTATTGAGATGCCGGAGCAGTCCGAAGAGTGCGGCCAGAAGCAGCACAGCGGCGGCGGCAGTCAGGGGCCGCAATAGCCGATGTGTTTGCGGCTGGACAAGAACCGTCTGCGATTCACTGCGGATTTTGGAGAGAATCTTTCCTTCAAGAGCGGAGGTATCCGCAACGGGCTGGTCCGGCATTTCCCGTCGGAGTTTTGCTTCTACTTGAAGCAGACTTTCATAATAGAGCCGGCAGGATGGGCATCGTTCCAGATGCCTGACGGCTCCGGCGGACAAGGGGGTTTTCTCGTCTAATGAACGGTTTATCTGTTTTTTAATGATGCTGCAATACATGGTTTTACTCCTTTTCCGCATACGCAAGGCCTTTGGGGTTGGGACAAAGGAAGGCGGAATCCCTGCCGACTTCTTTCCGGCGCAGTATTTCGGCCAGTCGGCGTCTGGCCCGATGCAGCATGACGCGGGTATTCAGCCGGCTTTTGCGAAGAATTTGGGCAATTTGTTCTGTAGAGAGGTCTTCTTTGTATTTGAGCCACAGGAGGGTGTAATGTTCCGCCGGGAGCTCCCGTGCCCAGTGCCAGATATTTTCCGAATCGGGATTCTGCGAATCTGAAGAAGCGTTTTCGACGGATAAGGACTGGAAAGAGCTGGTGGTTGGAATTTTCTTTTTTCGAAGAAAAGAGACAGTTTCGTGATAGGCGATGGAAAACAGCCATGTTTTCAGGGAGCTTTGTCCATCGAAGGAATGCTGCGAGCGGAAGGCCTTCAGAAATGTTTCCTGGCAGATGTCTTCCGCATCGGCCGAACAGCGAACCCGACTGCAGATAAACCGCATCAGGGGGACTGTATATTCCCGGACAATCTTCTCAAAGGCAAGGGCTGCCTTTTCGTTGTTCAAGTGATCTTGTTGGAAGGATTTTTCCTTGTACACGGTTTTGGGCCGTCCCATTCTTTCTGTTTGTATGAACAAACAATTTGAAATGAACGTTTATTGTCCTGTCCGGTTTTCCTGTTGCTGAGGTTGCGTGCCCGGCTGTTCCGGAGAGGACCGCCATTGTTTGAGGAGCTCGTAGAGGGTTTCTGACGGCATTTCGAAGCGAATCGTAACAGCATTTTGGCTGGTGGAGACCTGACAGTTATTCAGGAAAGGAAGCCATCGGGATGGATTGATTCCGGCAAAAATATGATTTTGGTTTGCTTTGTTTTCGTTCGGCTGCGGAGAAGAGGCATTGTTTTGGCTCAACGTTAAAATGGCTTTCATTCCCAAAACGGCTTGTTCTACCTGGAGGGCGGTTTGCGGGTCCGGCATTTGAAGAAGAAGACTGATTTGAAAAGACGAATTGTTTTCATTGATGAAAAGGTGCAGGGCCTCGGTTTTGGTCAGCATGGCGGCCTGGGGGTAATTGGTTGACAGAATTTTGACTCCACCGGCGGCGGCCAGCAAAATTGGTTTACCGGGGACTTGACCCTGGGCGTTCAGCCAGGGGGCTTCAGACAATGATGGACGTTTTCCATCCAGGACATCCAGGGCTTGCTGGAGCGATTCCTGATTTTGGGAAATAGCGATGAGGTTTTCTCGAGCAAAGGTTCCAACCTGGTTTTTGCCTTGCTGTTCTGCAAACCACCTGTACAAAGTGTAGCTGCGATAGGTGCTTTTTTGGTATTGGGGATTGAGGGCCAAGAGGGCGGTTAGTTTCTGTGGGTTGAATCGGCCTTCGGCCAGCAGCACGGCATTTTGCTCCTCATGGTCCGGTCCGTATAAGGTAAAATGGTTGAAATCTGTCAACACATTCGAGCCGATTAATTCCTGGATGGCTTGAACTTTTTCACCGAATTGGGTTTGAATATCGGTCAGAATCAGTGTACCCAATTTGGATTGCCGGAATGCCTCCAGGTCCAGATGAATCACCCAGTGAGCATCGGCTCCGATGTTCGTCTTGTTCAGCGGGGCTGCACCAGCGGTGAAAGCAATTGCACTGAAGCAAAGAATAAGTATCCGGCATTTCATAAAAGATCCCTTTCCATCAGTTTGGGTTGTTTGTTTCCCCCAGTAATACGTTCCGGGGCCCCAAACGTTACAGCTCCGGCGGTTTTTTCGAGACGTTTTCGCCGAGAATCTGGCAGACAATGGTTCGGTTTCTCGGCCGTGTATCAAAATCAATCAGGACAATCTGCTGCCAGGTTCCGAGGGTCAGTCGGCCGTCCGTGAATGGGACGGTCAGAGATGGCCCCAGAAGCGCCGCCCGGACATGAGAATGGCCGTTGTCGTCGTTCCAGGTGTTTTCGTGGGCGTAGATGTCGTTTCTGGGGGCGATTCGTTCGAAGGCCGCTTTGATGTCGGTTTGAACGAGCCCCGGCTCATATTCGAGTGTAGTTAGGCCCGCCGTCGAGCCGACGGCAAACAGAACGGCAATCCCGGACAGAAGCTCGGAGTCTTTTACGGCTTGCTGGACTTGGGATGTAATATCCAGAATCTGGGTATTTCCGTTTGTTTTGATAGATAGGTGCTGGGTAATTACCATAATCTTCTCACGAAACGTATTTGGTGGGATCAGGGACCCCCGCTTCCCGAAAACCTTTCTTCCTCAGACGGCAGGAATCACACAGACCGCAGGCCAGGCCCTGCGGGGTGGGGTCATAACAGCTGTGGGTAAGTGAGTAGTCCACTCCGAGCTGAAGGCCTGTTTTGATGATTTCGGCTTTGGTCATATGGATAATGGGGGTATGGATTTGGAAGATTCCTTTTCCTTCGACGGCGGCAACGGCGGCAAGATTAGCTGTTTTCTGGAAGGCCTCAAAGAATTCGGGACGGCAGTCCGGGTAGCCGCTGTAGTCAACTGCATTGGCGCCAATAAAGATATGGAATACCTTGAGTACTTCCGCCCAAGCAAGCGCGTACGAGAGAAAAATCAGATTTCGGACCGGGACATAGGTGATGGGGATTGAGGATGGATCCGGTCCTGTTTTGGGGACCTTCATGGCAGGATCTGTTAAGGCAGAGCCGCCGAAGGAGGCCAAATCAATCGGTATGAGTCGATGTTCGGCTGTTTTGAGGGAACGAGCAATTCGCTTGGCGGCTTCCACTTCAATCGAATGTCGCTGACCGTATTGGAATGTAATGGCGAAGCATTCGTATCCCTGATGACGGGCGATGGCCAGGGTTGTGGCTGAGTCTAATCCTCCGCTGAGCAAAATCACGGCTTTTTTTTCTTGCTTCATACTCTTATCTTGAAATCAAAAAGGTTTCCGTTAAGATATTCCAGTATATCAGATTATCAGGCGGGAGTCCAAATGAGCGTGGAAAAACCTGCGATTGAATTGTTCGACAATCCTTATCCGCGGCGCAAGTATGTGATCACTATCCGCTGTCCGGAATTTACGAGTGTCTGTCCGAAAACCGGACAACCCGATTTTGGGCAGATCCTCATTGAATATATCCCCGACCGCAAGTGCATTGAACTGAAAAGTCTGAAGTATTATCTGCAAAGCTACCGCAACCGGGGGGTTTTTTACGAGCATTTGACCAATGAGATTCTGGAGGACCTGTGCCGGGCGGCGGCTCCCCGATGGATGCAGATTACTTCCTCTTTTACCCCGCGAGGCGGTATTACAACGGAAGTTCGGGCAGAATATCGAAAAGGCAATCGCAAACGAGCTTAGAGAGGGTTCATAAGGGGGTTTTATGCCTATCAGTTTTCACTGCGAATCCTGCAAGAAAAAAATCAAAGCGCCGGATCAGGCAGGCGGCAAATGGGGGAGCTGTCCTTACTGCGGACATCGCTGCTATATTCCGCTGCCCAAGTCGGGGGATGAGGAGGAACTTCGTCTGGCTCCGATTGATGAGCTGGAGGAAAGCCGAATCCAGGAAATGATGCGGGAGACGCATCACTTGACTCAGCATATTCTGCATGAGAGCCGTTTGCCGAATGAAGAAACATCTGTCTCGACAGCGGGGGCGGAGGTTGACGAAGCGGAGGTGATTAAGCGGGTGATTCTTTATTTGCGGCAGATTGCAGACGGGGAACTGACTGCGGCGGAAAAGACCTTCCTCGCTTTAAAACCTGTCAAGAAGACGGCGCTGCGGATTCTGGCAGCTATGGCCCGAGCGGAACGGCCGGAACCCGAGCTGAGCGATATCCCGCCCAGCGTTCTTCAAGGGCTTATTCGCGACCTTTCATCGAAATTGTCTTAAACGCTGTCTTCCGGATATATTTTCAATTCTTTGGTTCGTTCTATGTTACCGGACGTTGTGCTTTTATTCTCTTTTTTGACGGCGGTCCGATAAATTTTTCTATGCTCTCCCTGAAAAAACAAAAAGAAGTGTTGTCTTTTTGTGCTGATTCCTGAGAACTGTTTGTATGTCCTATAAATAGGTTTTTGGGCTTTTGATTTTTTTCTAAAAAATTTTTCACGGGAAAAAATTTTTTTCATTTCTCATTTTTTTGTTTTCACCTGTGTCATCCCAAGCACTATCGGTCCTTCACGCAAAAGTGTGAAAATGGGGGATTTCTGCGTCTAAAGTGAGTTTTTTGCTGTTCGATAATGGAAGTGTGTTTCAGGGCTGTTCTGTGCAGGCGGCCCTGCAGCGTTGTTTGAAAAGTGGAAAGAATCGTCCCTTGGAAATGTCCTGACAGGGGCAAAGGCAAAACTTCTTTTTGTAAGGAGTCAGACTATGCTGTCAATTAAAAGCAACATTATGGCGGAAAATGCCGCCCGCCAGCTGGGTATGAGCTATGATACATTGGCTCGGTCGATTGAGCGGTTGTCGTCCGGCCAGCGTATCAACAGCGCCAAAGATGACGCGGCAGGATTGGCGGTCCGTGAATTGATGCGGGCTGACATTGCAGTTATCAAGCAGGGGTCTCGAAATGCTCTGGATGCCATCAGTATGCTTCAGGTGATGGAAGGAGCGATGGCCACGATTGACAATGCCCTGATCCGTATGAAGGAACTGGCAGAACAGGCGGCCACCGGCTCGTATTCCGAGCAGCAGCGGAACATCATGAACAATGAGTTCCAGCAGATGATGGCGGAAATCAACCGAATTGCACAGACCGCCAACTTTAACAGCATCAACATGCTCAACAGTGCTTCAGGCACCAACCGGATTCACTTCGGTGAAGGGTCGTACATCGATGTGAGCTCCGTGGATGTACAGACCACGGCCCTGATTGACAGTGCGACGATTTCGATTGCCGGTTCCGATGGGTCGAATGCTCAGGCGGCTCTGGCTCTGGTGACGGAGGCCATCGAGCGGAAAGATAGTGCTCGGGCCAGCTTGGGTTATATGATCAACCGTCTGGAAAGCACAACGGAAGTGCTCAATATTCAGGCGGAAAATATGATGGCGTCTGAGTCCCGTATTTCGGATGTGGATGTTGCGACCGAGATGGCGGCTCTGACCCGTAAGCAGGTGCTCGCTCAGGCCGGCGTAGCGATGCTGGCTCAGGCCAACGCGATGCCTCAGATGGCGCTGAATCTGCTTCGGTAATCGCCTCTGACAGGATCGAAGATAGAATCGGAGGACGGCCGCAGTGAATAAGCGGCCGTCTTCCGAATCTTTAAATCAGTACGGGGCGGAAGAAGTCTCCGGTTTGCCGGCCGGAAGGAACCTTTGTCCGGAGTATGCTCATGAACGGATTCAATGTCTATCAGGAAACCGCCGTCAGTACCCAAAATCGCGGGCGTCTGATTGTGATGCTGTATGATGGGGCGATTAAGTTTCTCCGACAGGCTCTGGATGACCTGAGACGGGGAGATATGGTTGCCAAAGGAAAGCACATTAACAAAGCTCAGGATATTCTTTTTGAACTCAATACCGTCCTGGATATGGAAAAGGGCGGCCAGATTGCTCAGAATCTTCGGGCCCTTTACAATTTTATGCAGCGTCACCTGACTCAGGCCAATATTCGCAAGGACTCGAAGATGATTGAGGAGGTGATAGCTCTTTTGGAGGAATTGAATCAGAGTTGGCGGGCAATCTGCAGATAGAGGAAAAAATGCCTGACGAGAAGATTACAAGCCGTTTCCAAGGAGACGGCTTTTTTTATAGACAGGTTCTGATGTTGCTTTACAATAAGAACTATGAATCGAACGGTTTTGGTTGTCGATGATCAGCAGGACCTGCTGGATTTGCTCCGGATGAGTCTGGAGCAGCATGGGTATCAGGTTCGCACAGCCCTGTGCGGCCAGGATGCCCTCCGTCAGATTGAAAAAGAGCCGCCGGATTTGATTTTGCTGGATATTCTGCTGGGCGATATATCCGGAATTCAGCTGACGGCGCGGCTGAAGAACAGTGAAAAAACCGCAGCAATTCCGGTTATTCTGCTGACTGCTAAAGATACGGAGACGGATATTATCGTCGGTTTGAGCGTCGGAGCGGACGACTACATCACCAAGCCGTTCAGTATGCAGGTGCTTCTGGCTCGAATGGAAGCCGTTCTGAGACGGGCGAAACCGGCTCCTTCCGGTGTTCAGGAAATTCTGACAGCCGGTTCTGTCCGGATTTTTCCTGCCGGTCGGCAGGTCTTTGTGGAAGGCAAACCGGTGGATCTGACTCCGGCGGAATTTAATATCCTGACGGAACTCATTCGGTCAGAAGGGGCTGTCCGCAGCCGAGCGGAGCTTTTGAAGGCCGCCGGGCCGTCTCAATCAGGTGAAAATGAACGGATTGTTGATGTTCACATCGCCGCCCTCCGGAAAAAGCTTGGGACGGCCAGAAACCTCATCAAGACCATTCATGGACAGGGCTATCGAATCTCCTTTTAGCTTCTGAGTCGTCCTTTGCGTTCCTTTTATTGGTTTGATTGAAGTTCCTCACGGGCTTTTTGCCGAAAGGCATCAGACTGCTGAAGAAGCTGTTCCGGTGTTGGATTAACAGCCGGCTGAAGAGGAAACGTCCAGGCGATGTTTCGGCGGATGGTACCGGGCCAGAGTACTTCCGCGAAAAAATCCAGAGGGAAATAGTCCTCGAGGGGGCGTTTTATTTCTTTGTGAGTGCTGACGATTTTGTATCCTTCTTTTTCGATACGGATTTTATAGTCTCCGTACCAGTTGAAGCCGACGGTAACCGGAGTGCGGCCGATTTCTTCATCATTGAGCCAAACGAGGGCCTCCGGCGGGTCCGACAAAATCGTCAGACGACGTTCTACACAGCCGTTCAGACCGAAAAAGAGAGCAGGCAGCAGAAACCATCCGAACTTTTTATGGGCGGCCGGAATTTTCATATGTATTTTCCTTGTATGATGTTTCACTCATTTTGTTCGGGACAGAGACTACCAGAAAAGGAGGAAAATATCAAGACAGAAAAAATCGGGCCTCAGACAGCGATGACTGTCTGAGGCCCGATTGGCGGAGAAAAAGTTGCTTTTGTCTCCGCCCGTCCGTTCTGGACACACACTTCACATCGCCGGAAACCGGCACTGTTTATTTTTAAGCAGACCTCTGTCCGCCTGGTTGATAATGTCGGGTTCGCAGTCGTCAGGGTTGGCGGCTGTCGAACCCAACTGGAGGAGGAGGAAAAGATATCGTTTCGCGGAGCTCTCTGCTCCGCGGCTGATTTCGTGTCGGGCTTAAACCACCGTTCGTTGGCATACAAGCCCGACATTTGGAGGAGGAGGAAAGATATTGTTTCGCGAGACCCCAGGCCCCGCGGCTGTTTTTTTGTCGGGCTTTGACCACCGTTCGTTGGCATGCAAGCCCGACATTTGGAGGAGGAGGAAAGATATTCTCTTCGTCCGCAAACCCGGACGCTTTTTGCTCCGTACCTTCCTTCCCCGCGCTTAGGCAGGGATAGATCTTTCTCCTACAATTCTTTCACAGCGTAGAGGTCTTCGAGCACCGCGGCATCACGCAATCCGAGCACGCCGCAGACAATCTGCCGGAAATGCTCTTCCGAACAATCCTCTGTGACCACAGCAGAGACGCCCAGCGAACGGGCCTGAATCTCCTGCTGAGGATTGTTGGATTCAATCACGGCAATCGTGGGTATGTCAGGACGGATGCTTTTGAGCCCTTTCAGAAAGGCCCCGTCCGGCATATCCTTCAGGTGCCAATGACTGATCACGCTGTGAACCGTTTCATTTTTCAAAGAGCGAACTGCATCATTTCCCCGATTCAGACAAATCAGCCGAATCGGCAATTCTTTCAGAGATTCGATCCGCTTGTGCACTCCGATTGCTAAAACATTTGTTTTGGCGACAATATACATTTTTGGGATCTTTACTTTTCCGTCTTCAAGAACGTTAACTGATTTTCTATAATACAAGGGCTGTGCCACAAGGACGGATTCTCTTTGGAAATTTTTTAACATCTTGCAAAATAAGGAGATGCGCAGCGGATGTATCCGGATAATGAATGAACGCCTGTCGGGGGCGGATTGACCGGAATAGCCGTTTTTCAATTCGAAGCCTCGATGTAATCTGTTTTTAGAAAGACTGATAAAGACAAGTGTCCATTTTGGCTGGGGGCGGCCAAAATGGACGCAGGGCAGACAAAGAGAGAACGAGCTTTTGCTTTTTTTTGAGAAAAAAAGAAAACACAGGCCTTCTTTTCCCCGAAGTGATGCGACGGGGTTATTTCACACCATTAAACACAGAGGGGTCAGGAGAGGATACCGTATTGGACGAGGATTTCTCTCAGCTGTGTTTTCTGGGCATCATTCAGAGGAGTCAGCGGGAGGCGCAGCTCTTCTGAAGCCAGGTTCAGCATAGCCATCGCCGCCTTAATGGGAATCGGATTGGAAGCCAGACCGAGCATGGCCTTGGCCAGCGGGAAGAGTTTCCGATGCCATTTGCGGGCGGAAACGAAGTCGCCTTCGAGGATTAAATCGGTCATGGCTTTTACATCGGCCGGAACAATATTGGCTATCACACTGATAACGCCCTTGCCGCCGACCGAGCAGATGGGAAGAGTCAGAGAGTCATCTCCGGACAGGACGGTGATATTGCACAGCGAAAGAATTTCGCTGGTCATATCCAGAGAGCCGGTGGCTTCTTTAATGGCGACGATGTTTTCAATTTCTGAAAGGCGGGCAACAGTTTGAGGCGTCAGCCCGGTACCGCCGCATCGGCCTGGAATGTTGTAGAGGATAATCGGAATATCCACTTCTTCTGCAATAGCTTTGAAGTGTTGGTAAAAACCCTCTTGGGTGGGCTTGTTGTAATAAGGGCATACCTGCAGAGAGGCATCGGCCCCGACTTTCCGTGCAAATGCAGTCAGTTCAATGGCCTCTGCAGTGCTGTTGGAGCCCGTTCCGGCAATCACCGGAACTTGGCCGGCCGCGGTCTTTACGACCCATTCAATTACTTTTTTATGTTCATCGTAGCTTAACGTCGGCGATTCCCCGGTCGTCCCGACCGGCACAATGCCGTCCGTGCCGTTTTCGAGGTGAAACTCCACCAGTTCTTCGAGGGTTTCAAAATCGACCTGCCCGTCCTGAAAGGGGGTAATAAGCGCTACCATGCTCCCGCTGAACATTGTTGTTTCCTTACTTGTTCTGGAGTAATCGAATCATTTCTTCCGCTGCCTGCCGCAGGCCGACCAGCACAGCCCGAGCAATAATGCTGTGGCCGATATTCAGTTCACAAAGGCCTTCGATTCGGGCAATAGGCCGAATGTTGCGGTAGGTTAACCCGTGTCCGGCGTGTACAACCAGTCCGGCGGCAAACGCAATATCCCGTCCGTCCCGCAGCTGATTGAGGGCTTTCTCGATTGCCTCATCAGTTTTGGCGTTGGCGTAAGGACCTGTATGCAGTTCGACGGCGTCACAGCCGGCTTCGGCGGCCGCCGTAATCTGGTTTTCTTCCGGCAGGATAAAGGCGCTGACAAGGATGCCTTTTTTATGCATTCGTCTGACGATTTTTTGAATCTGTTTTTGGCACCGTATGCAGTCAAGCCCGCCTTCCGTCGTCAATTCGGCCCGATTTTCCGGCACGAGGGTGACCTGGTCCGGGACGACCTGCTCGGCAATCCGGACAATCGGCTCCGCCAGAGACATCTCCAGATTAAACTTGCAGGCGACGGTTTCCTTCAAAAGACGTACATCTCGGTCATTGATGTGTCTGCGGTCCTGGCGGAGGTGGACCGTAATGCCGTTGGCTCCGGCCAGTTCGCACTCGACGGCTGCCCAAACGGGGTCCGGTTCATCAGCCTTTCGGGCCTGACGAATTGTTGCTACGTGGTCGATATTTACGTTTAATAAAGCCATTTTTCAGAACCTTTTAGCGTGGCTATTATACTGCAATCCGGCTGTTCATCAAGTCTGTATCCGAAAACCCTATTCAGAATGTTCCCTTCAAATTTCTTGATGTGTGAATCCGGATAAACTACTATGTAAAAAATGGATTTGCGAGGAAAAACGGCGCTTATTACCGGTTCGACCGGAAAAATCGGGCGGTTTCTGGCGGAAACGCTGGCCCAGGAGGGGGTCCAGTGCCTCTGCCAGTATCATCGTCAAGACCGGTTGGCACACAAGCTTGTTCAAGGCATCCGCCGCCGCGGGGGACGGGCCTTTGCATTTCAATCGGACTTTCAGGATGCAGAGCAAATCCGCCGGCTGTTTCAGGACGCTCAGAAACACGGTCCAATCGATATTTTGATTCATTCGGCGGGTCTGTTTGAGAAAACTCCGCTGAAAACCTGTACGGAACAGCAGATAGAAGACCTGATTCGTCTGAATCTGACGGTTCCTCTGTTCTTGACCCGTCTGTTTGTAAAGTCTCATTTTTCCTCCGGGCGAAAAAGGCCTTTTGCCAAGGTTCTTTTTTTTGCAGATATTGGGGCCCTCCGGCCATGGCGGGACTATTCTGCTTACTGTGCAGCCAAGGCCGGTTTGACTGCTGCAGCCCGGTCCCTGGCCAAAGAGCTGGCTCCCGGCATTACGGTCAATGCTGTTGCGCCGGGGATTGTTGAGGGGACAATCCGCAATCGCAAAGAAGCGGCTGAGCGGAGGAAAAAAATTCCCACAGGGCGGTTTGTTCCGATGGGGGATTTGATGGAAGCGGTTTTGTTTCTTCTCAAGACCGACTCCATCACGGGTGAGGTTTTAACAGTAGACGGCGGGGCTGTGCTTTAAGTCTTTTTTTTAAAAACGCTTACGTATCTGAACAACCCTTTACATTTTTCGAAGAAGGGGCTATACTTCTTCTATCTTTTTTGATTGGATGACGAGGTCTGAATGGCGATTTTCAGTGAAATACCGGAAATTCTGGATGAGCTCCGGCAGGGACGAATGATTGTCCTGGTGGACGATGAGGACCGGGAGAATGAAGGGGATTTGGTCTGCGCTGCGGAGCTGGTCACTCCGGAAATAATCAATTTTATGGCCACACACGGACGGGGACTGATTTGTCTGCCGATGGATGAAGAGTACTGTGATCGGCTGGGGCTTCATCCCCAGTGTACGGAAAATACGGCTCGGCTTGGGACGGCGTTTACCGTCAGTATTGATGCGAGGGAGGGCATCACAACGGGCATCAGTGCGGCGGACCGCGCCCGGACCATCCAGGTTGCCGTATCCCCCAACGCCAAGGCGGCTGATTTGGCGCGTCCGGGGCATGTTTTTCCGCTTCGGGCCCGAAAAGGAGGCGTGCTTGTGCGGGCCGGACAGACGGAAGGGGCGGTGGACCTGATGCGTTTGGCAGGTCTAAGGCCGGCGGGGGTTATCTGTGAGATTTTAAATGACGATGGGACGATGGCCCGTGTGCCTGATTTGGTTGAATACTGCAGGAAGCATTCCCTGAAGATGACAACGGTAGCCAAAGTGATTGAGTACCGCCTTCAGCGGGAAAAGCAGGTCCGCCGGATTCAGCAGGTTCGTCTGCCGACGGATTATGGAGAATTTACTCTGATTGGGTATGAAAGTCCCGGTTCAACAGAGCCGCATCTGGCCCTGTGCAAGGGAGGGGTGGGAGATTTGGATGAACAGGGGAAGGTCATTGAGCATCCGGAGCCGGTTCTGATTCGGGTGCATTCGGAGTGTATGACGGGGGATTTGTTTCATTCGCAGCGCTGTGAGTGCGGCTATCAGCTGGTTGAGGCGATGAAGCGGATTCAGGCGGAGGGGAAGGGGGCTCTGATTTATCTGCGGCAGGAAGGACGAGGAATCGGTCTGGCCAACAAACTTCATGCGTATAAACTTCAGGAACAGGGGTATGATACGGTAGAAGCCAATCTCAAGCTGGGCTTCGTGCCGGATAAGCGGGATTATGGGATTGGGGCCCAAATCTGCCGGGATTTGGGACTTCGGAATGTTCGGATTCTAACGAACAATCCCAAAAAAATCAGCCGGCTGGAGGTTTATGGAATCCATATCGTGGAGCAAATCCCCCTGCAGGCCAAGCCGGGTGAACACAACCGGAAATATCTCCAAACCAAGAGAGTCCGTCTTGGACATCTTCTTCGTGAAGATATTGATGAGTAATCGCAATCCGCTGCGGCAGTTCATTCCGGAACTTTTTGCGGTGTGTTTTTTGCTTGTGTTGGTGTTGTGCGGCTGTGAATCACCTCCTCCGGCTTTTGATATGATTCAGGGGGGCATGGGTTTTCCGCCTGCATCTGTTCGGTTTGGGGGATTGACGCAGATACTCAGGGACAAGGATACAAAGGCCCCTAAGACCCTTCGCGTTTTTATTGAATTGCGGGACCAGTTTGATTCGAAACTGAAAATTCCTTTTACGCTTCGACTGGAGCTGTATCGCTATGCGCCGTACAGTTCCAACCCGAAGGGGACGCATCTGAAAAGGTGGCCGGATTTTGTGTTGACGGAGGCGAATATCAATAATCTTTATTGGAGGGATTATTTGCGGTCTTATGAGTTTTTGCTGGAACTGGACGATTCCATTCCGAAGGAAGAGCCGCTTTTGGCGGCGGCGACCTGTTGGACCTCGGCGGGTGTCAGATTGGAAACGGTTTACGTTTTGACGATGGACTGAATGAAATCAGGAAAAACAATTGATTTTATCGGTCGTTTTTGCCACTATTTCAGTCTTTTCCGGTTGCATAAGAGTATGCAGACTTCGGCAGGATGGATGTGAAGGACAACCCAGAGTACCAAAACCAGACTCTTGAAGAAGAGGTTCTTATCAAACGGTCCCAGCGAGGGGATTTGGAGGCCGCGGGGCTTTTAATTGTCCGGTATCAGGACAGGTTATATAATACAATCCTGAAAATTTGCTCAAACCCTGAAGATGCTGCGGAACTTACCCAAGAGACGTTTGTCAAAGTATTGGAGAAGATAACAGATTTTCGAGGGAAAAGCAGTTTTTATACCTGGCTCTTTCGAATCGGAGTGAATTTAACATTGAATTTCTGCAAACGGAGGGGGCGGCTTGTTATGCAGTCGATTGACGGCTCGGGAGGAGACGAGTCAGAAAGAGCCACGGCTCGATTATCAGGGTATCTGCTCTGTCGGGAGAAGGCGGACCCTGTAGGGCTGGCCCAGGATAAGGAGGCCCGCGAGATTGTGCTGAGGGCACTGGGGCGTTTGGATGAAGAACAGCGGGTTGTGCTTGTTTTGCGAGACATTGAGGGTTTGAGTTATCAGGAAATTGCGGAGATTTTGGATATTGAACTGGGGACCGTCAAAAGCCGAATCAGCCGGGCGCGTGCAGGGCTGAGAGATATGCTGGAGGCGGTGCTGGCATGAACGAACAAGAGCGGGAACAAATTGATTCTCTGATACACGGCTTTCTGGACGGCGAACTGAATGAACGCCAGCGGACGGAGCTGAAGCGTCTGGCGCAGCACAATCCGGTGATTCGCAAGGAGCTGCATGCTTTGTTCCGGCAGAAAGAACTGCTGGGAGCGCTGCCGATTGAAAAGGCGCCGGACGGACTGAAGGATGAAGTGCTTGCTCGATTGGAACGTCGGCTGATTCTAAGTTCGGAAACGGCTGTACCGAGCAGTCGAATCGGGCGTCTTCATTTGGTCCTCCGGTGGACCGCTGCCGCCGCGGCGATGGCGCTGCTGCCTTTGGCGATATTGGGCTTGCTGGTGCTCCAGATTGTTCAGCCCCCTGAACCGGCGGTTGGACCTGCTGCCGTTCCTGTACAGGAACAGACGGCGGAATTCCTTCCGGACAAGACACCGTCTGCTCCAAAGGAAGATACTGTTCTGGTGCTGGGCAATTTGAAATTTTTGACCGACCAGCCGATCGCTGTAAATGATTCGATTAAAAAGGCTGTTGTGTCGCATAAACTTCTTCCCTCGGCTTCGTCGGAACGTTTTGAGGACCATGCGGTTTATCGTATTCAGTGTCCTCAGGGGCAGATGCTGTCTTTTATGAAAACCCTCGAATCGGTCTGGGGGCTGTGTTCGAAGCAGCAGTTTGTGTTGGCCGGCGGAGACTCTTCGGCTTCGAGGTCTGTTGTGGTGGAAGGGATTCGGCCGGACCAGATGGAGGAACTGATTCGTCAAACGAGTCCCTCTCGTCTGCTGACGGCCGCGTCGCACCTGGAACGGGTGAATCGGCGCGGGCTTTCGGATGCGGCGATTCGTGTGCCGGCGGAAGAAACCGGAGGAGGGGAAAAGACTCTTTTGCCGGTTGAGCCGAGACTGGCCTGGGAAAAAGAACAGACGGCGGAAGAGTCTTCGGTATCGGGAGGGCCGGTTGTTGTTCTTGTCATCGAAGTAAGAAATCTGACGGAAAAGAAATAGGCAAATGGGAAACACGGCATCCGTTCTTTTGACTCCTTCGGCGTGCTGCCTTGTCCTGGTTGATGTCCAGGAGAAACTGGCGGCTGTGATGAGCGATAAGGAGAAGATGATTGCCCGCTGCGGAGTTCTTTTACGGGCGGCGAAAGCGCTGAATATCCCTGTTTTGTGGTGTGAGCAGGCGCCGCGTGCACTGGGGCCAACGGTGCGTGAACTGCGTGAACTGCTGGAGGGCGAGAAGCCGTTTGAGAAGATTTCGTTCAGCTGCTGCAGTGCAGAAGGTTTTTTCCGGAAGCTGGAGGAGGTAAAACCCTCGGCGGTTCTTTTGTGCGGGATCGAAGCCCATGTGTGTGTATTCCAGACAGCCGTTGAACTGCTCAATCAAGGGCTGAATGTCCATGTGATTGCGGATGCGGTTTCTTCGAGGACTGAGGAAAACAAAGCCATCGGGCTTGGGCGGATGTCGGCGGCGGGGGCGGTTATCAATTCGACCGAGATGGTGCTGTTTGAGCTGCTGCGGGATGCCCGTCATGAGCGGTTCAAAGAATTGGCAGCGTTGATTAAGAGCTTCTAATCTTTGGTGAAATTCTTTTTCAGCATATCTGAAGGTCATCAGTGTACATTCCTGTTTGGTGGAGATATTTCTTTCTTGGACGGTCTCAGTCTGACTGCGTAGAGACGAATTCGATGTCCGTTTGTGGCAAGAAAAAAATTTCAAAGGGAGCACCACGGTTAATCCGTCATAGTGGCTTCACTTTTCATGGCATCGTGGAAGCTTTTAAGGTCGTTGGCCCATTTCTGGGCTTCGGCAAGGGTGATGACTCCCTGTTTGACGAGGATGGCCAGGTGGCTTTCAAACGTGATCATCTTTTCTTCGGTGGTGTCTTTGGTTTTGACCTGCATCTGGGAATAAATCTGTTCAATTTTGTTTTTTCGGATGAGATTGGCGACGGCGTAATTGTTGTTGAGAATCTCCATCACGGCCACGCGGCCCTTGCCGTCTTTGCGAGGAATGAGTTTCTGACTGATAATATAGCGCAGTCCGAGGGACAGCTGGTTGCGGACTTCCTCCTGGCGGCCTTCCGGGAAAAAGTCGAGGATGCGGGTGACGGTCCCGACGACATCTCGGGTGTGGAGAGTGGAAAAAACCAGGTGGCCGGTTTCGGCAGCAGTGAGGGTAAGGGCGACGGTTTCAGCATCGCGCATTTCACCGACGAAGATGATATCCGGGTCTTCCCGCATCATCGAGCGGAGGCCGTGAGCGAATGTGTCCACATCTCGGCCGACCTCCCGCTGGGAAATCATCGAGTTTTTCTGACTGAAGACATATTCAATGGGGTCTTCGAGTGTGATAATGCGGCAGGCACGGTCCTCGTTGATTCGTTCGATGAGGGAGGCGATCGTGGTGCTTTTGCCGGCACCGGTAATGCCGGTAAAGAGAACCAGCCCCTGCGTCTTTCGGACAATGTCTTTCCAGACATTGTTGGGGAAACCGATGTGTTCGGGTTTGGGAATTTCGGTTCCGAGGGCGCGAATAGCGATAGCCAGGCCGTCATTGTCCATGAAGGCGTTCAGGCGAAACTGAAGGGTACCGTAACGATAGGAGCAGTCCACGGCTGTATCGCGCTGAAGGGCTTCAATATTTTTGGGTCCCAGGAGGGGAAAGGCCAGCTGTTCGACAATTTCCTGGGTGACAATCCCGCCTTTGAGACGGACCAGATCGCCGTCAATACGATAGCAGGGTTGGGTGCCGACTTTGATGTGGAGGTCGGAGACCCGCATTGCGCCCATTTTTTCGAAATAAGCAAGCATGTCGTTGATGCTGAGGAAACTGCCTTCACCGGCAGGATAAACTTTCGCGTCAGGGGAATAGAGATTGTCTTTTTTGTTCATAATACATCCATTATATCTTTATACTACTGTTTAATTGGTTAATTCACATTATATCGCCGAAAAAGAGGAAAAGAACAGAAAAGATATACGAAAAATCAAAAGATTATATGTATCTTAAATGTGCGATATTTTTTGTTTTGACAATTTCACGTTTTTTTACTTGCTTTTTTTCACAAAAAAAGTAAATTAGAGATGGATGAGGATGTCTATCTGCTGAAGCGAAATAGACAAGATCAACTGGAAAGAGAAGAGAAAACTTTCTTGTTGAGGAGAGCTGGGTGATGAAAAAACTCTTTCTGCGAGCAGGCCTCTTGTTTGCCTTCATTTTCACATCCTCTTCATTTGGTGCCCTTTCTTTCAAAATGACCGCGGATAAAACAACGCTTACTGTGGGACAGACTACGAAAGTTTCGCTGTTTGCTTATGCGGAAGAGGCCGCCGGAATGAACGGTTTGAACAGCTGGCAGCTGAGTGCATTTGTTTCCGGTACGGGGATGCTGAAAGTGGTTCCGGGCAGTCTGAACGTAATCAAGCCGTTTGCTGCGGATGTTCTGACAGCCGGTATCAATTCTCCGTCGGGGGCAATTCGTGATTTGTCGATGACGTCTGTTAATGCAGGAATTGATTCCTCGCTGGGAGTGGGCGGCTATCAAAAAATTGCAGAGTTTACTGTCGAGGCCCTTGGGGCGGGTCAAGTGGTCTATACGCTCGGTGACGGTGGAGGGGGATTCGGCGGAATTCTCCGGGATTATAATCCCCTGAATCCGGCTACGTGGGGAAATATGCTGGGCGGCGTTTTTAACGAGGCGGAGTCGCAGCGGGTTTTCACGATCGTTCCGGAACCGGCAAGTTTGGTACTGCTCGGTTCAATGGGGCTGATGGTTTTGAAAGCCCGCCGTATGAAATAAACTGAACGGAAACCTGGGTTTCGTCAAATGGGGCAGGGAAGGTCTGACGGATTGTTTCCGTTCAGGGAGAGAGGAAAACCCCGTTTAGGTAAGGATATCCGATGGCGAAACGAGGAGGAAGAAAAAAGGGGGGGCATGCATTCTGTTTACTCTTTTTGTTTCTTTTCGTTTTTTGTTCCGCTGTTGTTTGTGCCGATTTAGGTCCTTCTGATGTTCTGATTTTGGTCAACTCTCAAAGCAACACGAGTCGGTATATTGCAAAGATGTACCGATGGTATTATCTATCCATTCAGGATTGGCAGGTGCTGGAACTGCAGGGACTGGCAGACTGCAGCGGGCCGAATTCGACGGCGGCGGATGAGATTCTTACGCGGGAGCAGTACAACAATCTGATTGCCGGACCGCTTCGGTCCTATCTGTTGGCCAATGGAATCGAAAAACAAATTAAAGTGATCATCACGACGGCGGGATTGCCGTACCGCATTGAGGACACCAAACCAAATTTCGCCGATGTGGTTTACCCGGGCGGTTCTAACTGGTCGATTGTGATGAATGCGGAATGTCAGGTGAATGCGGCATCGGTGGAGTCGGAATTGACCTGTCTTTGGTATTTGGAATCCGGCGGCAATCCCTGTCCGATCGAGAATCGGATTGTCAATCCGTATCAGGGGTGTCGAAGCCGGTTTGATTTGTTTGAACGGCAGATGCCGTATGCGGAGGATTTGATTTGGTCCTTTGCCATTTCACGCAAACCGGGAGTGGATTCTCCGTATATGGAGGGGACGGCATATGGGTACGGAACCGTCCATCGGCGGTTTGGACCGGGGAGGATGTATTTGGTCTGCCGGCTGGATGGACCGAAGAATCAGGGGCAAAGTGCGATTTTTGCTGTGCGTGCGATGCTGGAGCGGGCCAAGCGGGCCGGTTCTCCGCAATGTGGGGTCAATCCGAAACAGGCGGTTGTAATCCTCGATGATGCTCCCAAAGCTCCTTCCGGAGATATTGATTACAATCGGGTGTTCAATCTGCACGACAGCAGCGTAAATTTCTGGGAATATCAGGGAGCCCCGTGGCCTCCGGATGCCTACGGCAATTGTGTGAAAAATGATTATGTGGAAGCATTTAACAGCTTGTCTGTGGGATATTTTGCACAGGGGGCATTATATTTTGGTTCTTCACCGGATATGAAGGATTTGCCGGTGATATTGGACTACCGGGAGCGAACCTGCACATCGGCAGCGGTCTTTGAAACCTTGTATGCGTATTTTCCGGACAGGACCGAGCCGCAGGGGGTGATTGGGTTCAGCTGTTTTGGGATGAATGGGGATGAAGGGCGCACGAAGACGTATTTGCTGAACGGCGGGGCAGACGGGGGGTGCTTTTTTCCTTTTTGAACGGGGCGGTGTTTACTTCGTTGGAGAGCTTCAATGCGGTGACGCTGTTTTCAAATGTTTCGACGACTCAGGCGAAGATTGTTGATTTTATTAAGGCGGGTGGGACGGGGGCGATTGGGCACAGCTTTGAACCGCAGGCGGATGCAGCGGTTGATAATCAATTTTTGTACAGCAATTTGCTGGCGGACCGGGATGGGGATGGACGGGCGGATTTGACCTTTGCGGAAGCCGCCTGGTCGGCGGTACCCTATTTAAGCTGGTCGGAAGTGGTAATTGGCGACCCGTTAATGCGGATTGCCTATGGCCCCGGCCAGCCGAAAGCGTGGAGTTGTTTGTTTGCCGATGCGAACTTGGATAGGGTAGTTAACAGTGTTGATCTTTATATCGTTCGCTATTTTTATGGCGGGATTTTGAATACGAATGAGAAGGAGTGGTTTGAGAAATATTATGACTTTGCGGATGTAGACCAAAATGGGATTGTTAACTCTGTGGATGTTTACATAATTCGATACTTATACGGTACAATATACGAGTAATATCCAGAATAAAAAATTTTTTTAATTCGTTTTTTTTCTTGACATTTTTTTGTATTTGTGGAGAATTTCGTAATGGAGTGAAAGAAAAAGTCTTCGCTAAAGCGAGGGTATATATGGAGGATGGAAAGATGGAAATGAGGAAAGCAGGTTTAATTGTTGGGGGTCTGTTGTTTTGCATCACACCGATAGCTTTTGCGAGTTTGAAATATGTAGATTCCGTTGATTTAGATCTCGGTGAGTGTTATTTTTTCGATAATGCAGCACAACAATTTGTCTTAACAACACCTACCGGCAGCAGCGAAGTACCGGTCGATATTGGAAGTCTTCACATTGCAGGAGGCGGATGGGATTATTCTTTTGTCGGCAAAATTATGATTACGCCGAGTAATCTCTTCTGGAAGAACTCTTCAGGGAATGTGGCGGAGGCTTGGTTTACCAATTCTTCTGCCACGATGACAATCATTGCTTCAACCCTTGTTGACAATCTCACGTCTGAAGAACTTTTCAATCCGACGACGAATCCAGGCGGTGTAGTTCTGTTAACTGCGCTGATGAATGATTCAGATGGATATTGGCAGGTTAAAGAATCGGGCTCATATACCGATCATCTCTTTGGCGATACGCATTATGCGATAACCGGCGGAGAGTTGTATAACGGTTCACTGCTTCGAATGCTCGATTTTAGGGCGATTTGGGATTTGGATTCCTGTTCTCCGGCGAATATCTCCCGTTTTAATCAGAATCTTTACAGCGGTACGCCTTCGCTGGAGCTGCTGCCAGATGCAATTCCTGAACCGGCGACGCTCTTGCTGTTTGCAGCAGGCGGACTGTTGTTCAGAAAAAAATAGGAAACCGTGTTTTGTACTTTAATGACGAGAAGGAATAAGGAATTCGTGAGGAGGAAAAGATGAAAAGGATAAGTGTTGGAGTTTTGCTGTTGTGTGCGGTGCCTGTTTTTGCAGGTTTGAATGTGGGGACCATTGCGATTGACGGCTTACAGGGCGATGGACTAACGGCGGTTTATAATCATCAGACGCAAACGCTGACCTGGAGCGGGGGAGCCAGCGTGTCTCTGTATTCGAGCAATAACGGCAGCGGCGATCCGATTGCAGTGTTCAACCAGGGAATTGACATTCAAGGGACCTTTACGGTTATGACAGACCAATCGTCCGGTGATGTAGCTAAGGCATCTTTTGCTATGGTGAATTGGTCTGTATCTATTCTGGGAACTCCTGTGATTTGGGGCACAAATAAAGTTGGAGAAATGTTTATTGAAGAAGAGCAAGTTGAAACGTTGCCCTTCCCGCCTTTCACTTCTTACGGAAATGGGATTTTGTTCGGGTCGGGAGTTGTCCAGGTAGCCGGGAGCGTATTTGATGTGCTGAATCCGGATTTTGTTTGGGATGATGATAACGGCGTTGCCCGCCTGAAATCCCAGGTGACCGGAAATCCATCATTTAACAGTTATTTGATGCAGGATTACAATACGCTGGTAACAACGATGTGGCTTTTCGCAGACGAGACCGTGATTCCGGAGCCGGCGACGATGGCTCTGCTGGGACTGGGCAGTCTGATTGCACTGCGCAAAAGAAGTTAAGTTATTTCTTCAATAATCCGTTTCCTCCTCAGGGATTGAGATATCAAAGACCGTCTTTGATAAGGCGGTCTTTTTCTTTTGTTTCCAGCAGAGAGAGGACGGTGTTGGAAAATTCAGTCAGGTCCAGTTCATAGCGTTCATCGGCGATAGGGTCCAGGCGGGTGGGGCCGCGGTTGATGATGACCAGTTTTGCACCGGCCCGCTGGGCGTCGAGGGCTAAAGAGGCGGCGGGGTTGACCTCCAGCGACGAGCCGAGCACCACGAAAACATCCGCCTGCCGGCTGTATTCGCGGGCTTTTTGGAGGGCGTCGAAGGGGATCAGGTCGCCGAAAAAGACAATGCCCGGGCGGATGAGACCGCCGCAGCGGGGGCATTTGGGGACGCCCGCGGAGCGGATTTGGCTGTCCACCTGGGAGCGTGAGGAAGGGCTTTCGCATTCCAGACAATAAAAGTCGACGACATTGCCGTGAAATTCGATGACGTTTTTGGAGCCGGCTTTGGAATGGAGACCGTCTATATTCTGCGTAATCAGGGCTTTGAGAAGATTTTCCTGTTCGAGGCGTGCGAGCATGGTGTGGGTGGGGTTTGGGGTTTTGTCGGCCAGCGGGTGAATGTGTTCGAGGGCGATTTTGTAATAGTCGCCCGGGTTGGATAAAAAGAAATCGATTTCGAAGGTGCGGGGAGAGATTTTGGAATAGAGACCGCCGGCTCCGCGAAAATCAGGGATGCCGGAGGCGGTGGAGACTCCCGCACCGGTCAGTCCGACGGCACATCGGCTCTGCCGCAGGGCGGAGAGGAACAAGTCGGCCGCCTCCTGTGGATTTTGGATTCGATTCATAGCTGTTATCGTAATCGGTGCGGACAATTTTGCAAGGGCGGAAAAAGTTTTGGGCGGCCTTGACAGGGGGGACTGTTTGGTCTATGGTATCCGAGCAGTGGTTAACGGAACGGAAGAGAAGGCACTGCACGGAAAGAAAGACTGGTGAATGCGGTTATTGTCATTCCCGCCCGATATGGGTCCAGCCGGCTGGAGGGGAAGGTTCTCGCCAAAAAAACAGGAAAATATCTGGTGCAGCATACCTATGAGCAGGCGCTGAAATCGCGATTTGCTCAGCAGGTTTTGATTGCGACGGATGATGAACGGGTGATGCAGGCGTGCCGGGAGTTCGGGGCGCCGTGTGTGATGACTCGTTCGGACCATCCGAGCGGCACGGACCGGATTGCCGAGGCGGTCGGCGGACTGGACTGTGAGATTGTGGTGAACCTTCAGGCGGATGAGCCGGAAATCAATCCGGAGTATCTGCGGCGGGCGGCTCAATTATTGGCGGACCATCCGGAGGCGGATATGGCGACGCTGCTGGCGCCGTTTGAGACGGCCCGGCAGGTGTCGGATCCGAATATTGTCAAGTGTGTGACGGATGCGAAGGGGCGGGCGGTGTATTTTTCCCGCTCGGTGATTCCGTATGACCGGTCGAACGGGGGGGTTGGAGCGGTGCAGCAGTACAAACGGCATTTGGGGCTTTATGCCTATCGAAAGTCGTTTTTGATGGCCTTTACGAAACTGCCGCCCGGGGTTCTGGAGCAGATTGAGAAACTGGAGCAGCTGCGGGCGATTGAGAACGGCTATACGATTTGGACGGCGATGGTGGAAAAGGCCTGGGACGGAATCGATACGGCCGCTCAGTATGAAGCGTTTGTCAAGCGGGTTTTGAGCCGATGAAACGGCCTGAATTGCATAAAAGATTTGAGGTTTGGAATGAATGAGTTCAGCAGTCAGGATTTGTTTGCGAAAATCAGTCAGATGACGCAGGAGGATGAGTTTTTCCTGCCGCTGCCGGAAGGATACCAGAAGGGGCGGACAAAATATGTGATTGTGATGGGAACGGTGATGAGCGGGCTGGGCAAGGGGATTTTTTCCTCGTGTCTGGCCAAGCTGCTTCAGGATAAAGGGCTTCGGGTGGCGCCGATCAAACTGGAGGGGTATCTGAATATTGATTCGGGGACGCTGAATCCGTATCGGCACGGTGAGGTGTTCGTGCTGGATGACGGGATGGAAACCGATATGGATTTGGGCACGTATGAGCGGATGCTGGACCAGAATCTAAGCCGCGCGAATTTCGCCACAAGCGGACAGATTTACAGTTCGGTGCTGCATAAGGAGCGGCACGGGGATTATCTGGGGCGGGATGTTCAGATGATTCCGCATGTGACCGGCGAGGTGAAGCTGAAGCTGCGTCAGCTGGCGATGTCGGCCAAGGCGGATGTGGTGTTCGTGGAAATCGGCGGGACGGTGGGGGATTTGGAGAATGCCTTTTATATTGAGGCGATGCGGGAGCTGGCGTATGAAGAGGGACCGCACAGTACGTGCTTTGTGGCGCTGACGTATATTTTGGAGCCGAAAACGCTGGGCGAGCAGAAATCCAAAGCGGCCCAGCTGGGTGTCAAGCAGCTGATGCAGATGGGGATTCAGCCGGATATTATTGTGTGCCGCTCAGAAAAGCCGGTTCGCGAGCAGGCCCGCCAAAAGATGAGCGTATTCGGCAACGTTCCGCTGGAGCGGGTGGTGAGCATGCATGACTCGGCGAGCATCTATGCGATTCCGGCGATGCTGCGGGAGTGCGGGCTGGATTTTGAGGTGATCCGGATGCTCAAAATCGAGGATCGCATCAATTTGGGGTATGAACGGAAGGAGTGGGGGCGCTGGTGCGATTTTACGGACAAGATTGGGCGGGAGACAAAATCCGTCACCATCGGGATTACAGGCAAATATACATCGGTTCGGGACAGTTATGCCTCGATTCTCAATGCACTGGAGCATGCCGGGATTCACCTCGGATGTAAGGTGAATGTCAAATGGATTGAAACGACGACAGTCAAGGAGTCGAATGCCGCCGAACATCTTCGGGACGTGGATGGAATTATTGTTCCCGGGGGCTTCGGCGTGCGGGGGATTGAAGGGAAAATCGCCTGTGTTCGGTATGCGAGGGAGAACGGACTGCCGTATCTGGGGCTTTGTCTGGGGTTTCAGGCGGCGGTAATTGAGTATGCACGGAATGTGTGCGGACTGAAAGGGGCCAACAGCACAGAAGTGGACCCCAAATGTCCGGACCCGGTGATTGATGTTCTGCCGGAGCAGAAAAAGATTGAAGGGCTGGGGGGGAATATGCGGCTGGGGGGGCGGGATGTGGAAATCAAGCCGAACACCAAAGCGTGGGAGTTGTTCGGAAAGGCCGCGTCGGTTCGAATGCGATTTCGGCATCGGTATGAGGTCGACCCTCGCTATATCGAAACGCTGGAAAAGTCGGGGCTTGTTTTTTCGGGCAAGGCGCCGAACCAGCCGATTATGCAGATTCTCGAACTTCCGAATCATCCATTCTTTGTGGGTACGCAGGCCCATCCGGAATTGACAAGCCGTCCGCTGCGCCCGCATCCTCTGTTTACGGGGCTGGTCAGTGCGGCCATAAAAAGGAAGGGATGATTTCGGGCTGATTTCTTCGATGCTTCCGGGGCAATGTGAAGGAGGAGCATTTCTGGGCAGGCCTTCTCTAACTTTTTGATTTCAAAGGGATTAAAGAAGGGGTCTTTGCCGGAAACTTTGCCGAGAAACATTGACGAACCTTCTTTTTGTCGGTACACTCAACTCTTTCGGAGCGGAAGGGCCCGACCCTTTTGACAGACGGATTTTTTGCGGACTGACCCGTGTAAGAAAAGGACGTTTATGGACGAGACCAAAACGGATTTTCCGGAGCGATTTGAAGAGAAGCAGATTCTGGATGAGCTGAAGACGTCGTATTTGAATTATGCGATGAGTGTGATTGTCTCGCGGGCTCTTCCGGATGTTCGGGACGGGCTGAAACCCTCTCAGCGGCGCATTCTGGTGGCGATGAATGATTTGAATCTGGGGCCTCGCTCCAAGCACCGAAAATGCGCTAAAATCGTCGGTGATACGAGCGGCAACTACCATCCGCACGGCGACCAGGCGACGTACGGCACACTGGTTCGAATGGGGCAGGACTGGAATATGCGGGTATTGCTGGTGGACCCGCAGGGCAACTTCGGCAGCATTGATGCGGACCCGCCTGCGGCGATGCGTTATACAGAGGCGCGGCTCACGCAGGCGGCGATGGATATGCTGGAAGACCTGAAGCTGGACACCGTGGATTTTGTTCCGAACTACGATGAGACGCGCACGGAGCCGGTGGTTCTGCCGTCAAAGTTTCCCAATCTTCTGGTGAACGGGGCCAGCGGGATTGCGGTCGGGATGGCGACGAATATTCCGCCTCACAATGTGGGGGAGGTCTGCGATGCGCTGCTGCTGATGATTGACGACCCGGACTGCGGATTTAAGGATATACTGGAAAAGCTGCCGGGGCCGGATTTTCCGACGGGGGGCATCATCTGCGGCCGCAAGGGGATCCTGGATGCCTATGTGACCGGACGCGGGCATCTGAAGGTGCGGTGCCGTTCCCATATTGAGACGACGGCAAAGGGCAAGACGCGGATTGTGATTACGGAGATTCCGTATCAGGTGGTGCGGGCGAACGTGGTAGCCAAAATCGCTGAGTGTGTGCGGGACGGCACAATTGATGAGATTGCAGACCTTCGGGATGAATCGGACCGCAAGGGCATGCGGATTGTGGTTGAACTGAAGAAGGATGCCGACAGCCATGTGGTGCTCAACAAGCTGTACCGCTATACGCCGCTGCAGACGACCTTTGCGGTGAACAATGTGGCGCTGGTGAACAACCGGCCGGAGACGCTGAACATCAAGCAGATGCTGAAGCTGTTTATCAGCCATCGGCTGACGGTGATTCGGCGGCGGACGCGGTTTCTGCTTCGCAAGTGCCGCAGCCGGGCTCATATTCTTGAGGGGCTGATTCTGGCGGTCAGCGATATTGATGAGATTATTGCGCTGATTAAAGCCTCGCCGGATGCGCCGACGGCCAAAGAGAATCTGATGAAAAAGCCCCTGCGGCTGACGGAAACCGAGACGCTCAAACGCATCCTGCCGGAGGCGTTTGTGACGGAGCGGAGCCGGCAGGACCAGTTTCTGACGGCGCCGCAGGCGGATGCGATCCTGACGATGCAGCTGCAGCGGCTGACGGGGCTGGAGATTGAGAAACTGGCCAAAGAGTATGCGGAGGTCGCCGAGAAGATTGCGGATTATGAAGCCCTGCTGGCCAATCGGAATCTTCAGCTGGATGTGATTCGCGAGGACTTGTACGAAATCAAGGAAAAGTACAAAGACCCGCGTCGGACGGAGATTCTTACGGAGGAGGCGGATGAGCCCGAACTGGAGGATTTGATTGCGGATGAAGAGACGCTGGTGATGATCAGCCACGGCGGGTATATCAAGCGCACGCCGATTGATGCGTACCGCAAGCAGGGCCGCGGGGGCAAAGGGGTGATTGCCTCGGACACGAAGGAAGGGGATTTTATTGAGCATCTGTTTGCGGCCTCGACGCACGATACGATTCTGTTTTTTACGAACCGGGGGATTTGCCACTGGCTGAAGGTCTATCATATTCCGGAGATGTCGCGTCAGAGCAAGGGGCGGAATCTGGTGAACCTGCTGCAGCTGGACCCGCAGGAGAAGATTGCCTCGATTCTGAATGTGCGTACGTTTGATGATACGCGGCAGCTGGTGATGGCGACGCGGAACGGTCTGGTGAAAAAGACCGTGCTGTCGGCCTATGGCAATCCTCGCTCCAGCGGCGTGATTGCGATTAAGCTGGATGAGAATGACGATTTGATCGGGGCGGCGATTACCAGCGGGGAGGATGAGATTGTTCTGGGGACGCGGGATGGGATGGCGATTCGGTTCTCGGAGTCGCAGGTCCGCTCGATGGGACGGGTCAGCCGCGGGGTGCAGGGGATTCGGCTCCGTCCGGGAGATGAGGTGGTGGATTTGGTGATTGCCGAGCCGAACAGTTCGCTGCTGACGGTCTGTGAGAACGGCTACGGCAAGCGGACGCCGATTGAGGAATATCGGCCGCAGAATCGCGGCGGGCTGGGGCTGATTAACATCAAGACCACGGAGCGCAACGGCAAGGTTGTGGCTCTCAAGACCGTGCATGATGAGGATGAGCTGATGCTGATTACCGCCAACGGGATGATGATTCGCACGGGGCTGGAGCAGATTCGAGAAATCGGCAGAAATACGGCCGGCGTTCGGATGATTACGCTCAAAGAGGGCGATAAGCTGGTGGCGGCGGCGCGGATTGTGCCGGAGGACAAAGAGCCGCCGACATCGTCGGAACCGAAGAACCCGACGAAGGAATCCGAGGAGGCACCTGAGGAGAATTCATGAACGCCAAGCGAGCCGCTGCTGTGCCTGCCGTCAGTCCGCTGTATCTGATAGCCGGACCCGATTCCTTCTTAAATGCCCGGGAAGCCCGCCGTTTGACGGAGCAGTTCCTGACGGAGGAGGAAAGGCAGCTGGCACTCTGGCAGCCGACGGGGGAAGAGCCGCCGGAGATGGTTGATGTGCTGGATGAGCTGCGAACGGTGCCTTTTCTGGCGAGCCGGCGGGTGGTGCTGATTCAGAATGCGGACGAGTTTTTTTCCCGGAATCGGGCGCGGCTTGAAGAATATCTGGAGCATCCGAGCCCGACGGGGATTCTGATTTTAACGGTCAGCAAGGCGGATACGCGGACCCGGTTGGTCAAGCGCCTGGCTCAGCTGGGCGGGCTGATTGAAACGGAGGTTAAACCGTGGGAGCTGCCGCGGTTTGCATGTGAGTACTGCCGGAATCGATTTGGAAAGACGCTGACACTGCCGGCGGCTCAGCTGCTCGTGGAGCTGGCAGGCGATGAGCCGGGGTCAATCTGTCAGGAGCTGGAAAAGCTGGCGGTTTTTGTCGGTGAGCAGAAGACCATTACACCGGAGCAGGTTCAGCGGCTGGTCGGGCAGAACCGCACGTTCGGCGCCTTTGATGTGATTGATGTGCTGATGAAGAGAGATACGGCGGAGGCGCTGCGGCGGCTTCGGGTGATGTTTGAGTCGGACAAGTCGGCGGAGTACTCGGTTGTCGGGGCGTTCGCATACCATTTTCGGCGGCTTTTTACGGCCAAGTGTCTGCTGGAAAAAGGGGTGTCAGAAGCGGCTGCTGCCAAAAAGGTTGGGGTTTGGGACAAAATCCAGAAACCTTTTTTTGAGCAGCTCAAGCCGTTTTCCGTTCGGCAGTTGGCCTGGATTCTCGCTCAGCTCGGGGAGGCGGATTATCAGATTAAGACAAGCAGAACCTCGGCCCCGGCGGCCATCGAACGTCTTCTGATTGAAATAGGGGGCGGCTTGTAGAGTTTTTTCTTTTTCAAGCCAAAAAAATCTTGAAAAAAAACGGCCTCATTATTATAAGAACAACTCTGCCTTATTATAAGTGATAATTATTTTTAATTTTGCAGATAAGAAAAGGTTAGAGTGTGTATAAAATCTTATCTAAAAAGCAGTTGTCTGAAAATGTATTTCAAATGGAAGTGGAAGCCCCGTATGTAGCCCGGGCCCGAAAACCGGGACAGTTTGTCATTGTTTCGGTGGACGAGGAGGGCGGGGAACGGATTCCGCTGACGATTGCCGGAGCGGATGAGAAGAAGGGGACGATTCGGCTGATTTTTCAGCGGGTAGGAAAGGCGACGGCTCAGATGGCGGATTTGAAGGAGGGCGACAGTCTGGGATATGTGGCGGGGCCGCTGGGCAAGCCGACGCATATTGACAAATTCGGTGTTTGTGTTTGTGTGGGCGGGGGGATTGGGATTGCCCCGCTTTGGCCGATTGCCGAGGCGCTCAAGAAGGCGGGCAACCGGGTTATCAGCATCCTGGGGGCGAGAACAAAGGAACTGCTGATTTTGGAGGAAGAGTTCAGGCGATTCAGTGATGAATTGATTGTGGTGACCGATGACGGTTCATACGGGCGCAAGGCGCTGGTGACGGAACCGCTGGGAGAGGTCTGCCGGCGGGAGCCCAAGCCCGATTTTGTGATTGCTATCGGTCCGACGATTATGATGAAGTTCTGCTGCGAGACGACGCGCCCCTTCGGAATTCCCACGCAGGTTTCGCTGAATACGATTATGGTGGACGGGACAGGGATGTGCGGCGGGTGCCGGGTAGAGGTGGGCGGCAAGACGCAGTTTGTCTGTGTGGACGGGCCGGAGTTTGACGGCCATCAGGTCAATTTTGATTTGATGATGAAGCGCATGGCTGCCTACAAGGACATGGAGCAGCGAGCGTATGAAGAGTACCGGCAGCATCGGTGCAAAATCGGGTTGAATCAGACAAAAAGGTCTTCCTAAAACTGTTGAAGAGATTGCGGTGAGCGAACTGTCTAAAAAACTTCAGGAGCTGCTGGAAAAACAGCGAAGCGGTCAATTGAAGGCAAAAGAGAGATTTGAGATTCCGCCGCAGGAGATGCCGCAGCAGGACTCTGTTGTGCGGCGGTCGAATATGAATGAGGTGGCGCTGGGCTATACGGAGGAGCAGGCGCGGCTGGAGGCGCTGCGGTGTCTTCAGTGTCCGACGGCTCCGTGCGTCGAGGGCTGTCCGGTTCGGATTCCGATTCCTGCGTTTATAGCGCAGATTGCGGCGGGCAACTATGCCGGGGCGCTGGAGATTATCAAGGAATATTCGCTTCTGCCGGCGGTGTGCGGTCGGGTGTGTCCGCAGGAGGTGCAGTGCCAGGAGAAATGCACCGTAGGGCTGAAGTTCAAGGACGTAATGAAGAGTGTATCCATCGGCCGGCTGGAGCGGTTTGCGGCGGATTGGGGGGCGGAGAAGGCCCAGACGCCTCGAGCGGCGGCTCCCACAGGACAGAAGGTGGCGATTATCGGTTCCGGTCCCGGCGGAATTGTGGCGGCATCGGATACGCGGCGGGCGGGGCATTCCGTGACGATTTTTGAGGCGTTTCACAAGCCGGGCGGGGTGATGGTGTACGGGATTCCGGAGTTTCGTCTGCCCAAGGCGATTGTGCACAAAGAGATTGAGACGCTGCGGAAGATGGGGGTGGAGATTGTCTGCAATTTTATTGTGGGACGGACGCGGACGATTGAACAGCTGATGAAAGAGGACGGCTTTGATGCGGTGTATATCGGGGTGGGGGCGGGGCTGCCGAAGTTTATGGGCATTGAGGGAGAGCAGCTGGTGGGGGTGTACAGCGCCAACGAATATCTGACGCGGGCGAATCTGATGAAGGCCTATCAGTTCGGCCGGGGGGCGGATACGCCGATTGCCCGCAGCCGGCGGGTGGCGGTTTTCGGGGGCGGCAATGTGGCGATGGATGCGGCGCGAATGGCCGTGCGGCTGGGGGCGGAAAAGGTCTATCTGGTGTATCGGCGGAGCGAAAAGGAAATGCCCGCGCGGGTGGAAGAGGTCCATCACGCCAAAGAGGAGGGGGTGGAGTTCTGCCTGCTGCAGAATCCCAAGCGGATATTGGGCAATGAACAGGGGCAGGTGGTCGGGGTGGAGTGTCTGCGGTATGAGCTGGGCGAGCCGGATGAGTCGGGGCGGCGGCGTCCGGTGCCGATTGCCGGCAGTGAGTTTGTGCTGGATGTGGATACGGTGATTGTGGCAATCGGCAACGGGGCTAATCCGCTTCTGCAGCAGACGACGCCGGGGCTGAAATTCAACAAATGGGGCAATATTGAGGTGGATGAGAACTGCCGTACCTCCCTGGAGGGGGTGTACGCGGGCGGGGATATTGTGCTGGGGGCGGCGACGGTGATTTTGGCGATGGGGCAGGGGCGGATAGCGGCGGCGGCCATCAATGAGTATCTGGCGGGCAAACGGCGCTGAGGGTTGACCGGCTGTACCGGCTGGGTTTATAATGGCTGAGGCGGCCGGTTTTCCCCTGCGGGGTTTGAGGCGGGGGAACTGCCGTTCCAATCCGGCGCCTGTAGCTCAGCTGGATAGAGCAGCGGATTTCTAATCCGCAGGTCGGGGGTTCGAATCCCTCCGGGCGCGATAGGGGTGGGTGGTATTTGTTACTCCGTCAAGTGAAAGGTTGGAAATTGGGATTGGCTGTATAGAATCTTCCAGTCATCACCGACAGTCAGTTTGCAGATTTCCTTTGCAACTAATAAAAATCTTTCAAAGGTTTGTTTTTCGACAGGCCGGCTTCCGTGCGCCAGAATAGACCGGTTTCGTCGGGCAAAAATACCGTCATTCTGTGAACTGTAGTCTTTGTAAATGCTGAACACTTTTTGGGCTTTTTGTGCCTCTTGTTTTTGCTGCTCGCTGAATTGCTCCGGATACTGTTTTGCCGCCTCGGCGATGACTGCCCCAAGAACAATCTGACCCGCCAGGCCGACTCGCTTAAGTCTGGGTAGGCCGTCAACCCGCTCTCTAAATTCCTTGGATTTCTGCTTGTACAAGACATCAAGATCGCAACCGACAAATTTTTGCCGAAGGGCATCCCAGTCTGCGCAGCCGGGGTCAAAATCAGGAATCAGTCTGGATAAAAGAAGACTGGCCGCCATCTCAATGCACCGGTACAGCCGGGCGACGGCATCATCATAACTTTCCTGAATCCCGCGGCGCTCGGCATTGCGGAAAAGATCGACCAACCGATAGGAGTCCAGCAGCGCCGGTTTATTGGGTTCATAGGTGCTTCTGAGCTGTTTGAGAAAATTCAAATTGCCTTCGGCTTCGTCCGAAGAAACAAACTTATGATTCAGACGCTGACACGTTTGCAGTGTTTTCTCAAAGTTGGTGTAAAATGCCTCTGCCTGTTCTTTATTCGGTTCACTGTGAGCAAACCGGTCCCATTGGTGATACAGCCGGATGACCTGAATGGCCATCTCGGTTTTGTGATATTGTTCCTGAAAGCTGGTGGTGTCCAGAAGCGTCTGCAGGGCGGAGAGGGCCGATGCAAAATCAAACCGTTGCAGGGCCTTTTCGGCAGTCTGAAGCACGGGGTCCCCATAGCAGTCATACGGATTTTTCAAAAGATACAGACGCTCCGAAAACGGCTCAGGAACCCCTTTGATTTCCACACTGTCCAAATAAAGCACGGGAATGCGCCGCCAAAATCCAAAAGCGGCCAGCGCCCCGCCCATGGCTTTTTTGCCGCCGGTAATATCACAAATCCAGCTGTACGACTTGTTCTCTTTCTTTTCGACAATTCGAACCAGGTCTCGATAGGCCTGAGCACTGTCCAGAGGGTCGATAGACAGGGTTTCCAGAGATAGTTTGCCTTCCAAAAGCTCCCGGAAGGTCTCATTTGACTGGATAGATTGAACGGTTTCTTGACTTTCTTTTGTATGAATCAGAACAGCTTTTTCAGGCTGGACGATTGCCAGAGAAAGAAGGACAGGCTCTTGTCGAAATCCCACCAGAATAAACAAAGCCCGTTTTTCTTTTGGCAGTGCTTTCTGAATAGATTGTTTGAGCTTGGGCAGATACCGCATTTCGAAAGGCAGTGCCTGCCTGAGGAGGTCTGACAGGAGATTGCGGTCCTGCTTGCCGTTTTTCTCTGCCGCAAACTTTTCCCGAATCTCCTGAATTTTCGGCCAATCGGATGGGTCCACAATGTTTTGAAGGTCCATTCTTTGCCCTTTCCCACTGATGATTTCAGAGAGAGTATAGATAAGAAACGGATTTGTCAAGAAAATGGGATGGTCAGTTTGGGCCATGGAACACCGTATCCCCCTCAAGATGATTCGCTGATGACAGACAGAGACTATTAGCGGCTGATGAGTTTATGGACTATGTCTGGGGGTCCCAGAACTATGATATTTCGGCCCCAGAATGTCGCCTAAGTAGACTGGGGAAAAAAGACTTTCTCGGTATTCTGTTTTGTTTTTCCCCGAGCGTACCTATCAAAAACTGCTTTGAAAGGATTTTTTAAACACAAGGCTGACAAATTTAAAATAAGCAGATATTGTATATCTGTATTGTGTTGATTTTGCCAGCTACAATCTTCTCTAATTTATAATTTTTATGATTAAGCCCAGACAAAACATTAGTTTCTGTCTAATTTTTTTGGTTGAACGTGTTGCTAAATGGCTGTAAATTAGCTTGAGGATTGATAATCGGATGTGCGGACTCGGAAATATATGGACTAGATTTACTTTGCTTGAAAAATTCATAACTCTTGATTTGAGCTGTTCTTATCGTGCTGCTGGCTGGCAGGCAGATGCCGCCAGCCAACATGACCGAAAGGAAAACATTATGACCGGTTTCCAAGCTGGTTATGTCGGTTCGATTCCGATCGCCCGCTTTTTTTGTTTTGAGAGCATTTCCGGCGAAAGGCCTTTCCATGAAAGCACAACTGCTTACCGGTATGGAGCGAATTGAGATGGCAGAAGTGCCTCGCCCGTCGGTTCGCGGACCGAACGATGTTCTGGTTCGGGTGCGTGCTGTGGGGGTGTGCGGCAGCGATGTACACTATTACGAAACCGGCCGAATCGGCAGCCAGGTGGTGGAGTTTCCGTTTGTGGTCGGCCACGAATGCGCCGGGACCGTGGAGCAGGTCGGGCCGGAGGTTCGGCGTGTGCGGCCGGGTCAAACGGTTGCCGTGGACCCGCTGATTGCCTGCGGGCGGTGCGATCAGTGCCGGCAGGGACGCATCAATACCTGCCGAAACCAGAAATTTTTGGGCTGCCCGGGGCAGATTTCCGGCTGTCTTTGCGAGTATATCGTGATGCCGGAGGACAGCTGCTTTCCAACGGAGGACAAAATTACCCTCGAGCAGGCGGTGTTGTGCGAGCCGCTGGCCATCGGGATTTACGCCGTGCAGCTGGCCGGGCTGAAGGCGGGGGCACGCATTGCGATTCTCGGCTCCGGCCCTATTGGGCTGTCGGTTCTGGAGGCGGCCAAGGCGGCCGGAGTGGAACGAATATATATGACGGATAAAATCGAGGCCCGCCTGAAGGCCGCGGAACGGGCTGGGGCGATTTGGTGCGGCAATCCGCTTTTTCAGGATATTCCCTCAGCGATTCTCCGGCACGAGCCGCTGGGGCTGGATGCGGTGTTTGAATGTGCCGGCCAGCAGCAGACACTGGACCAGGGGGTGGACCTGCTGGCCCCCGGCGGGCGGCTGATGCTCGTGGGAATCCCCCGGGAGGAGCGCGTCAGTTTTGTTCCGGACCGGATGCGTCGGAAAGAATTGACGCTGATGAATGTCCGCCGGCAGAATCACTGCACCCAGAAAGCGATTGACTGGGTGGCGGAAGGCCGCGTGAATGTGGATTATATGCTGACCCATCGGTTTTCGTTTGAGCAGACTCCGTCGGCTTTTGAGCTTGTCTCCGATTATCGGGATGGGGTCATCAAGGCCCTGATTGAGGTCTGAGGGCGGGGGCTCGGAAGGAAATGAAAAGTGCTTCGATTGTTGCCGTCGGGAATGAACTGCTGAACGGCCATCGTGTTGATACGAATTCCAACTGGCTGCAGGGGCGGCTTTTGCGGCTGGGGTTTCGAACCTGCCGGGTGGTTTTGGTGCCGGATGATGTAGAGGCCATTGCCGCTGTTTTGGAAGAGGTTTCCCGGATAAGCGATGTGGTGATTTTGACGGGGGGATTGGGGCCGACGGCAGATGACCTGACGCGGTTTGCGCTGGGCAAGTTTTTGGGCAGGCCCTTGGAGTTTCGATCGGATATCTGGCAGACGATTGAAGCATTTTTTGAACGGCGGGGGCTGAAAACGGCATCCACCAATCGTGTCCAGGCGTATCTGCCCTGTGGAGCGAAGGCCCTGGCAAATCCAAAGGGAACGGCATGCGGGATTGCGGCCGAGCAGGGGGGCAAGCGGTATTTTTGTCTGCCGGGTGTGCCGTCGGAAATGATGGCGATGTTTGATGACAGTGTTTGTCCGGAACTGACCGCCGACGGCCAAACAGACGTGATTGAGATGGGAAAAGTCCGCTGTTTTGGGGTTGGGGAATCCGTCATTGCCGAAAAACTGGGCGATTTGATGCGGCGGGACCGAAATCCGCAGATTAATACGACGGTTCATGGGGGCGATGTGCTGCTGCATATTGTTGCGGCGGCGCCGGACCCTGAATCGGCCGGGCGTCTGATTGAGGCGGATAAACGGCTGCTTTCCGAGCTGCTCGGGGATGCTGTTTATGGGTACGATGACCAGACCCTGCCGGAGATTGTCGGACGCATGCTGAAAGAAAAACGATGGAAACTGGCCGTGGCGGAATCCTGTACCGGGGGGCTGCTGGCTAAAATGATTACGGATATTCCGGGCTCCAGCGAGTATTTCTGGGGCGGATGGGTAACCTACAGCAACGAGGCAAAAATCCGGGATTTGGGGGTGTCGGAGGATTTGGTAAGCCGGTATGGTGCTGTATCGGAGCCGGTTGCGGCGGCGATGGCTTCCGGAGCCGCCCAGCGAAGCGGGGCGGATACTGCTTTAAGTATCAGCGGAATTGCCGGTCCGGAAGGCGGAACGCCCGAAAAACCGGTGGGGATGGTTTGTATCGGCCTTTTCTTTCAAGGACGGACGGAGGTCCAGACCTTCCGGTTTGCTCCCGTGGGACGGGAAGCGGTGCGTCTGCGTGCTTCTTTGACGGCACTGAATTGGCTTCGATTGCAGCTGAAAGGTTTGACTGTTTAGAAAAGTTTTGTTATATTGAACTTTTCTAAACGTCAAAAGTAGTCTCAAACAGGGGAATTATGGCCAAGAGCCGCAGACATTTGGGAGAGATTTTATACGCCAAAGGGTGGGTGGATAAGCCCAATCTGATCAGAGCCCTCAAAAAAGCCAAGGAGACGAACCGGCGTTTGGGCGAAACGCTCGTGGAGATGGGTCTTGCCACAGAAGACCAGATTATGCAGGCCTTGGCTCGTCAATTCGGGATGAATTATGTCGATTTGGATGAGGTCGAAATTCCATCCGATATCCGAAGTCTGATTCCCGAAGACATCATTAAGAAACACCGCGTTCTGCCGCTGGGGAAAGAAAACGGCCGGCTGAAAATTATTATTCCGGACCCCATGAACCTGGAACTGCTGGACCTTTTGCGGTTTCGTCTGGCTTCCGATTTGGAATGTTATCTGGCCAGTCCGAGCAAGATAGATGCCTATATCAACCGCAAGATGGATGAAGTCCGCAGCAGTATTGACGCGACGGCGGCGGAACTGGCCGAAGCCGGTCATGCTATTGAGGCGGAAGTGCGGCGGGCACAGGCCTCGGAGGAGGATGAAGGGCCGATTATCCGTCTGGTCAACCTCATTATCGACGAGGCGGTCAAGATGCGGGCCAGCGATATTCATATTGAGCCGATGGCCGACCGGGTGAGAATTCGTTATCGAATTGACGGCGTTTGCATTGAGCGAGACAACATTCCGAAGAACATGCAGGCCCCTCTTTTGGCTCGTATCAAGATTATGTCGGGGATGGATATCGGAGAACGGCGGCTGCCGCAGGACGGCCGTATCAAAAGACGGGTGGAAAATCAGGATATCGACTTTCGTGTGTCCTGCCTGCCTGGCTACCACGGGGAAAGCACGGTGCTGCGTATCTTGCGGCCTGATTCGGTTAATATCGGTATTCAGGCGATCGGTTTTGAACCGGATGATTATGAGCGGTTCATCCGAATTATTAAGCGTCCCAACGGAATCTTTCTGGTAACCGGACCGACCGGAAGCGGAAAAACGACCACCCTGTATGCGGCCCTGCAGGAACTGAACCGTCCGGACAAGAAAATCATCACGGCGGAAGACCCGGTTGAATATAACATCAGCGGAATCAATCAATGTCAGGTACGAACAGAAATCGGTTTGACGTTTGAAAAGATTCTGCGGGCGATGCTGCGTCAGTCGCCGAACATCATCCTAATCGGTGAAATTCGTGACGGTGTGGTGGCGGATATTGCTATTCAGGCGGCCCTGACAGGCCACCTGGTATTCAGCACCCTTCACACCAATGATGCTCCCAGTGCCATTACCCGTCTGATTGATATGGGGGTCAAACCCTTCCTGGTAGCCAGTTCGATTCAGGCCATTATGGCCCAGCGTCTGGTTCGTACGATTTGCAAGAATTGTAAAGTGATTGATGAAAAGCCCGATCCTCATTATTTGCGGCTTTTGAATATTACACCGGAAGATATTCGCAAACATCCGATTTATAAAGGGGCCGGCTGCAGCCGATGTCAGGGAACGGGCTACCGCGGGCGAATTGCCATTTTTGAAATGATGGAGATGAACAGCCAGCTGCGGGAGCTGGCCTTCCAGAAGGCGCCGACGACGGAGCTTCGCAAGGCGGCTCGAGCCAGCGGGATGAAGACGCTGCTGATGGACGGACGAATTAAAGTATTCAAAGGGATTACAACTCCGCAGGAAGTAACCAATGTAACCCAGGCGGAAGGACTTGTGATCGATACGGCTTAGACATTGGTTTTGGAATAGGGAAAGGACTATGCCTTCACTTCATATTGACCGTTTGCTGGAAGCGTGCATTAAAATGGGCGGCTCGGACCTGCATTTGGTCGTCGGCCGTCCTCCGGTTCTTCGAATCAGCGGACGACTTCGTTCGCTGGATACCAAGGTACTCGAGCCGGAAGATACGGTGGCTTTGATGAAAAGCATTACACCGGAAAGAAACCAGCAGGAACTTCAGGAGGTTGGGGGCACGGACTTTGGTTTTGCTTTTGGAGATGCGGGGCGGTTCCGTACGGCGGTTTTCCGTCAAAAGGGACATATTTCGATGGTGCTTCGTTTGATTCCGTCGGAACTGCTGACGTTTGAGCAGATTGGCTTGCCGAAGATTTGTGCGGCTTTGTGTCGACGCCCCAGAGGGCTGTTTTTGGTGACAGGTCCGACAGGTTCCGGTAAAACGACAACTCTGGCAAGTATGATTAACTATATTAACGAGAATCTGGACCTGCATATTATTACAATTGAAGAGCCGATTGAATATTACCACCAGCACAAGAAATCGATTATCAACCAGCGTGAGGTTGGAATTGATGTCCCGACATTCGCGGAAGCCCTTCGCCGTTCATTGCGTCAGGACCCGGACGTAATTCTCGTAGGTGAATTGCGAGACTTGGAAACAATGGAAGCAGCCATTACGGCGGCGGAAACCGGACACCTTGTGTTCGGAACTTTGCACACAACCGGCTGTCAGGGAACAGTAAACCGTATTATTGATGCCTTTCCCGTCAGTCAGCAGGAACAGATTCGTGTACAGTTGAGTACGAACCTGATCGCCGTATTGAGCCAGGCCCTCTGTCCCCGGATTCCAAAGGGACGTGTAGCGGCCTATGAATTTATGGTGGTGACACCGGCTATTTCGAACCTGATTCGTGAAAATAAGGTTTATCGTATTGAGTCGAGCATTCAGATTGGGAAAAAACTCGGAATGCAGCTTTTGGACGACCACCTGTGGGAATTGTGGGAAAGCGAGAAAATAAGTCTTGAAACGATGCTCGATTATGCGAGAAACCCTGGTGAATTGCTGGAGAAAGCGGAAAAGAAGATGGGCGTTTCGATGAAAGGAAAGGTGAAAGGCAAGAGCATCGAAGATGAATACGGGCCGATTTTGAAGACATCATAACAAGGAGACTTTTTCGATATTATTTGTTCTATTTGTTTTCTATTATTTGCCAGGTGTCCAATTGCTTTTTTGCTAAAAATAATATCTTTTTTCAGACTTTCATCTGATAAATTGTTCAAGCCCTCTTTTCTTTCAGCTCAGTTTGTTCTTCTTGTTTTTGCTTTTTCCCCTTAGATTTTTTGTATTTGGGCAATGGATTGGGCAAGAAATTTTGTTATTTGCCAAGTGTCCATTCTCAAAAAGATATTGAACCGGTTTTCGATAGTCCGTATAATCTTATAGAGGCGAAACTTATCTGGTTGGAGAACAGAAAATGGCAAAGTTGCCTCCGGTACAAGAATTAAAAGGCAGAACATTAGGCCGAATATTGATAAAAATGGGCCTTGTAACTCGTGAACAAGTTCATGAGGCCCTGCGCATTCAGAAAGAACGGGGAAAGGTCAAAATCGGTCAGATTTTTATTGAGATGGGGCTTATCAAGGAGAAGGAGCTTGCCATCGCTTTGGCCGGTCAGCGGGGGATGGAATATATCGAGATAGATAGTCTTGAAATTCCTCAGGAAGTTATCAGTCAGGTCCCTGCACAAATGGCCAAAACCTATCGGATTCTTCCCATTGATTATGATAAGAAACGCAACCATCTGGTGGTGGCTTTGGACAGTCCGGACAATTTCCGGGCTACGGATGATTTGAGTACCCTGATGGGCTTTACCGTTGAAGCCAAGGTAGCCGACCCGGATGCCCTGAATGCGGCTATGAATAAGTATTACGCCGAGGAGGATGAGAGTCTGACGGACCTGATCGGCGAAATTGAAAGTGACAAGGGACTGGCAAGCCTGCAGGGGAGAGATGCCAGCATTGATTTGGATGAATTGAAGGAGGCCGCAGATTCCAACCCCGTCAAGAAACTGCTCAACCTGGTTTTGCTGAAAGCCATTCAGGACAAGGCCTCGGATATTCATTTCGAGCCGTTTGAAAATGAATTTAAGATGCGGTACCGAATCGACGGTGTTCTCTATGAAATGGTACCTCCTCCCAAGCATATTGCATTGGCTCTTTCCAGCCGTATCAAAGTGATGGCCAATCTGGATATTGCCGAACGGCGTCTGCCGCAGGACGGACGTATTCCCCTTGTAGTGGGCGGCAATCCGGTGGACCTGCGTGTGAGCATTCTGCCGACAATGTTTGGAGAGAGCGTGGTGCTCCGTGTTCTGGACAGAAAACAGGTCGATTTGCGGCTGGATATGCTCGGAATGACGGAACGAGACCTGAAAATTGTCCGGCAGCTTATTAACAAGCCCAACGGAATCTTGATTGTAACGGGTCCGACCGGTTCCGGGAAGACCACGACACTTTATTCCGCTCTCAAGGAACTGAATTCCATTGATACGAAGATTATTACAACCGAAAACCCGGTTGAATATGACATTGACGGGCTGATTCAGGTCCAGATTCGTCCGGAAATCGGGTTAACCTTTGCCAGATGTCTGCGTTCGATTTTGCGTCAGGACCCGGATATCGTGATGGTCGGAGAGATTCGAGACCTCGAAACGGCGGAGATTTCCATTCAGGCGTCTCTGACCGGGCACCTGGTGTTTACCACGCTTCACACCAATGATGCCCCCAGCACCATCGCTCGTCTGCTGGATTTGGGGCTGGAAACCTTCTTGGTGACAGCCACGCTGGAGGGGATTATTGCTCAGCGGCTGGTGCGGCGCATCTGCACCAACTGCAAGACAGAATACCAGCCGACGGAAGAACAGTTAATGGAACTTGGACTGACGCCGGAGGATGCGGCCGACAAGAAATTTTATTACGGACGCGGCTGTGATATGTGCAACAACACCGGCTACCGCGGACGAACGGGTTTGTTTGAGATTATGACGTTTGATGATGAGATTCGGGATTTGATTATGAATCATGCCTCCACGGCGGTCCTGCGCGAGGCGGCCCGCCGGAAGGGGATGAAAACCCTCCGCGAGAACGGTCTGGAACTGATTTACAGCGGCATTACGACGCTGGATGAGGTGGCCCGTGAGACCATTGCGGTGGAGGCCTAAATTGATGAAACGGTTGAACGGCGTTGTTCAATAGAAACCGTTTGCTGGAGGTTAGATTATGCCGATCTTTCAGTATACAGCGCTGGATGCCAAGGGAAATGAGGTCAAGGCCGAGATAGAAGCCCTCAGTAGCAAGGAAGCCATCAGCAAGATTCGCAGCAAGGGCCTGTTTCCCACGAAGGTTCGGGCGCAGGGTGCCGCCAAAAAAACCAAAGCAGAGGCAGCAGCGACCCCTCGCCGAAGACGTTCGGGCGGAAAAGTCAAGACCAAACAGATTACGCAGTTTGCCCGCCAGCTGTCCACGCTTCAGGATGCGGGTTTGGCCATTCTTCGTTCGCTTCGCATTCTGGAAGAGCAGCAGAAGTCCGGCACCCTCAAGCGCGTCATCGGCTATGTCGCGGATGATATTGAAGGCGGTTCGACGCTTTCGGAGGCGATGGCCAAACACCCCAAAACCTTTAACCGGCTGTTTGTCAATATGGTGGCGGCGGGCGAGGTGGGCGGTGTGCTCGATGTGATTCTGGCTCGTGTGGCCGACTTTATGGAAAAGTCCGAACGGCTCAAATCGAAAATCAAAGGCGCCATGGTCTATCCGGTGGTTGTGATGACCGTGGCGTTTCTGATTGTGCTGGGGCTGATGATTTTCATTATTCCGACCTTCTCTCAGGTGCTGACGGATATGAGCGACGGCAAGCAGGGACTGCCGGCACTGACGCAGGGGCTTCTGAATATCAGCCAGTGGCTGCTGGGCAACAAGGGACTCAATGCCGGATTGGTGGCGATTTCCCCGTTTTTCGTGATTATGTTTTTTAAGTTTCTGCGGCGTTTTCGCTACGGGCGTTATGCGCTCGACTGGCTCAAACTCCATCTGCCGGTGATTCGCCGGCTGGTTTATCTGACGACCGTTGCCCGCTGGACGCGAACGCTGGCGACGCTGATTGGGGCCGGTGTGCCGATTCTGGAGGCCATCAACATCACGCGGGAAACGGCGGACAACGAGGTCTATTCGGCGATGCTCGGCAAGGTGCATCAGGCGATTCGGCAGGGCGATACCTTTGCCAATCCGCTGCGGCAGTCCAAAACCGTGGACTCCATTGTGGTGAACATGGTGGATGTCGGCGAGGAAACCGGCGATCTGGACAAGATGCTGATGAAAGTGGCGGACAATTTTGATGAAGAGGCCGACGTGATGGTCGGTGCGATGATGAGTCTGCTGGAACCGATTATGATTGTGTCGCTGGGCCTGATTGTCGGCACCATCGTCGTGGCGATGTTCCTGCCGATGGTGAAAGTCATTCAGGTGCTGATGTAATCTCAAACGCATTTATCAATACAAATCAGAAAGGAACAATTCATGAACAGACAAAAACGGGGAAAAGGCGGATTTACGATTGTGGAACTTCTGACGGTGATGGGGGTGATTGCCCTGCTGATCGGGCTGCTGGTGCCGGCATTGAATATGGTCAAGGACTATTCCCGCGAGATTCAGCAGAAGGCGCAGTTCCACAGCATTGATGTCGGTCTGGAGATGTTTAAAAATGATTTCGGCGTCTATCCGGAGTCCGATGAAAACTCCTATCGAGTCCCGGCGCATCCGATTGATCCGACTTATTATTGCGGGGCGACAAAGCTTGCCGAGGCGATGGTCGGCCTGGATTTGCTCGGATTTCATCCCAAGTCGGGCTTTACGGCCAGCGGTCTGAATGATTTGGATGGGGTGGGAGTCGGAGCAGGGGTTGTGCAGATTTATGATGCAATCAATGGAATCAATGTCCCCAATGTTTATGTCGAAACCGGTTCCCAGAATATCGATGTTCGCAAGAAGTATATTGATCTGGAACATGCGAATGCCTATCGAATCGATGACATTTATGTCAACTGGGGCTCTTTCAACCGGTACAATTTCCTGCTTTGTGATGTGTATGCCAAGAAAAGGCAGTCCGGAAAGAAGACGGGAATGCCGATTCTGTATTACCGGGCCCGCACGGCCTACAAGTTCCAGAATTATCTTTGGTCTGATTTAGGCAGCGACCAGAATGCTGCTCAAAATGATGATATTTACAACTATTGGGATAATGAACGGCTGCTGGCGCTCGGAGACCCGGAGCAGGGAACAACGATACTTCATCCGCTTCGAACCGGAACTGTTGTGGATGATTTGCAGCGGTTTGAGGAGATGATTCTGAATAAGCAGGTTCAGACGGCCACCAAAACCGCTGCTTTTCCGGACGGTG
>ERZ795045.172-NODE-172-length-85480-cov-8.435903_pt1 | contig 85480 bp, 77 predicted proteins | sample MGYA00375129_ERZ795045 | MGnify/ENA primary metagenome ERZ795045 (study PRJEB30174, sample SAMN05720166) | activated sludge metagenome | isolation source: anaerobic digester from wastewater treatment plant | place: Japan | collected 2015-05-15 ...
AACATAATCAGCGAAGTTGTTAATCTTCAGCGCGCCCTCAGGCAGATCCGGCGTGAAGTCGGGAATGAACGGCGTCAATCCGTCGATCGGCGCAAAGACCGCGAAAATATTCTCATTTACGAAGTCCATCGTGTCCTTGACGCCGAGATTCTGCATATCAATACCATATACATAAACCGGAGCGCCAATAGCGACACTTGTTGTCAGAATCGGATCGAACGACAGGTTGCCATGTCCGCTCGAAGCGATGACAAATCCTTTTTCAGGAATCTCTATGCCGCCCTTCGGGCTTCCGCCGTTAACAGGATGGAACTCTTTGATATAATAGCAATTTGCTTCCGTATCAAAGTCTATTACCCAAACCTGCCACCAAGCAATGCCCGGGTTAGCAGCTTCGCCAAGGGTTCTACCCTTATCCGGCGTGTAGATATAAACTGCGTCGCCTACGCCTGCAAGCTCGCCGCCGCCGTTATATGTCCACGTGCCCGGATTCTGATAGCCGACGCTGTACTGGTTAGCGAAATCAGCGCTAAAGGTCGACTCATGGTGATAGTAAAGAACTTCTATCTCATTGATGAATACGAATACCTGCTTATCAGCAATCTGTCTGACATCAAATCTGATGTATTTAACAGGAAGCTCATAATCAAGCTCAAGCGTAGCCCAGCCGATTGTTCCGGTCGGATTCTGCAGTTTACCGATCTCAAGCCATCCATAGTTGTCGAACGAACCTAAGACGGTGATCTCAGGAATACCGATACCAGAAGAAACAGGCTGCCATACGTGAACTCTGAACGCGCTTACGTTCTTGATATTGCCCAGGTTAACGGTAATGGTGCCGACACCGTTGACGGTGTTCTTGCCATCAGCATCACTATAATAGAATGCATACCACTTATTGTCGTATGATCCGGCATTGTGCGCAACATCGTCGGTAAGGTCTGCGGTATAATTGCCGTAACCTGCCGGGTAGGATGTGTTCTTGCTTGTTACATAATCAATCGGATATCCGTTCTTCTTAACCGGGATATCGCTGTATTCCGGAATGCCGCCGGTAGCTTTTGCGGAAACGGTGATTTCGGAAAGCGCAGTTACCATTACTTTCGAAACTACCATTTCGTCTCCCTCATTGCCGGCATCTACAGGCGCGGGAGTCATTTCATCCGTAAATTCCGCGGGAGTAATCACAACTTTAATGTAGCGAGCCGTTACTCCGGAAGATGAAGTGAAGGTATAATCTGCCCATTCCTTCAGCGTTGCTGCACCATTGTCCTCAACGGTACCTTGTACGCCGTCGCCGATCTTGTCGAAGGTGACGCCGTTATTCGATACGAAGAATTGTACCTTAGACGGGAACAGAATGTTGTAAGCAGTAATCTGTCCGAATTTTACGGAATAGGTGTTGATCGCTTCTACTTTTTCGCCGAGATCGATAATTACGTAGAAGTTGCCGTCTTCATCTCTTTCATCCGGATCGAATGCAACGGAATCAACCGCCCATGCGCCGGATGTGTATTTGTAAGTAACATTCTTTTTTACCTGGAATCCTACAAACGGACCGGAGCCGCCGAGCGTGTTCAGTGTGCCCACATCACCGTCGGTAAGTTTGGTTGCAGGATCGGTATCTACCCAGCCTGATCTTTCGGCTTTCGTTCCGGTGTAAGTCTTGCCGGTAGAAACAACGACGTCAGGCATTCTGACATCAACGTCGTAACCGATGATCGGCTTAAAGAGCTTCGTGCTTTTCCACGGCTCTTCGCCGCTCTCATACTTAGCGCAGTTCAGCGCGTCGTACTCCTTACCCGAATCCTTCAGGTTGATGTCCGATACGGTTAAGAAAATACCGAACTGCTTATTGGGATCATAGCCGACCGAGTCCAGCGGAACTGCGATTTCGAAATAGGTATGATTTTCGCCCGAAGTCAGCGCGCAGCTCAACTGAGACTTGTCATAATCAACATTGTTAACTTTATCCGCTCTTGTGGCTTCACAGCCTGTGCCGTTATAAGTGAAGTCAAACAGCGTTGTACGCACTGTGTCGCTCATGTCGCTGTCAACCCACAGGCGTACGTTGGTTGCGGTCGTGTTGCTTAACTGCACGCCTTCTGTTTTGTTCGGAGCCTGATTAATCTTTACGGCTACGTAAAGATTGCCTTTAACCTTCGCTACTGCCCAATCATAAGCGAAGTCCGGAAGATCGTTTGTGTATGTAGCCTGGAACTTACCGGTATTCTTGTCAACTCTGTTCCAAACAACATTGCCCCAAAGATTGTCGTCAAGTTTGCCGTCGACAATGCAGGGGTAAACCGATTTGTAAAGTTTGGTGGTTTTCCACGGCTCTTCGCCGCTGCCATAAATAGCGCAGTTCAGCGCATCGTACTCCTCACCCGAATCCTTCAGGTTGATGTCCGATACGGTTAAGAAAATACCGAACTGCTTATTGGGATCATAGCCGACCGAGTCCAGCGGAACTGCGATTTCGAAATAGGTATGATTTTCGCCCGAAGTCAGCGCGCAGCTCAACTGAGACTTGTCATAATCAACATTGTTAACTTTATCCGCTCTTGTGGCTTCACAGCCTGTGCCGTTATAAGTGAAGTCAAACAGCGTTGTACGCACTGTGTCGCTCATGTCGCTGTCAACCCACAGGCGTACGTTGGTTGCGGTCGTGTTGCTTAACTGCACGCCTTCTTGCATGTGCGGGCCTTGGTTGATCATTACGAACAAGTAAAGATAATCGTCAACCAGCTCTACCGCCCACTCGTAAGCAAAGTCCGGAAGGCCGTTAGTGTAAGTAGCTTGGAACTTACCGTTTGTCTTATCTACTTTGTTCCAAAAGGCATCGCTCCAAATACTATCGTCAGGTAACCCGTCGATAGTAATGGCAGGAGCATCTGCCGACACGCTAAATGTGAAGCATGTGATAAACATTGAGCATGTCAACAAAACAGATAAGAATACTGCCAAAATCTTTTTCATGCTTACCTTTTCCCCTTCTTTTTATTTTTTTAACAGATTACACTGTTCGTTTTATATTTTATCATATTTTTTCGTTACAGTCAACAATAACATCCTAAAAATTTAAATTTTTATATATAATTTCACAGTCCGCGGCGGGGATTTTGTCGAAATTTTATGAACCCTGTTTTAACTGTGGTCATGGATCAAATCGTTATCGAGAATGTGCAGTTTTATTTTCAAAACATCGTAGGAAGTGGGCAGGGATTCCCCTTCCAGACACGCCGCTTTCAGCTGTACTTCGTTCAGCGAAATCGTTTCTAAACAAGCCTTTTTCGCCAGCAGATAATCAATAGAATCGATCATGCCGTCGCCGTCGACATCGCCCGCGATAACGATGATCAGCGTTTTGCCACCGGCGGATACGGTCGAACCGGTGCCCGTGCCGCTTACGGTCACTTCTTTTTTAAAGTTGGATTTGATTTTCTCGATCGTAACGCCGTCGGGCAGGCCCAGCAGATATCCGTCCTCAATCCGCAGTTTCGAGCCGATTTTCAGCTCAAACGGGTCTATTTCATCGGCGTCGTTTACATAATACGCCTGCAGTTCGGTCATTCCGATGAACGCAAGGGCCTCGTCTCCTCCCCGCGGCCCTTCGCCGAATGAAAACGAGAACCGGATATACCGCATTAACGCCGGCTTGTCCAGTTTTATAACCGCTTCGGCGGTTCCCTTTGCGCCCTGAATATCCAAACTTAAATTATATTCCGTCAGCTGCGAGATTCCTGTCGAATTCGGCGAATAGCCGATACGGATTTTCCCGTCTTTCGGCAGCCCGATTCCGTTGTCAAAATCGTAAAAGAAACACAGGCTGATGGTGTTGACGGCAGTTTCGCTTTCCAAAACCAGCAGCAGCTCCACCGTCGGCTGAGAACCGGCGGCGCTTACCAGATTCTGAAACAGCACGACGCCCGAATGGTTCCCCGAAGCCGCCGCCGGCGCTTTGTCGCCGTCGGTTAAAACCGAGAGCGGCTTAGCCCCGAATACGGCGACCTGCGAACTGTCCGACAGGTTGTTGACACCCGTTATATAATTAAAGGAAGAATCTCTTATAACCACGTCGTTGGCCTCGCCCGGAACCTCCCGCTGCGTCAGGCTTGCGTTCCCGCCGTATATATATTCCGCGGGCAGCGTAAACCGAATGTCGCCCTTTGTTCCCGCCGGAACCGTAAAGGGAATCGAGAAAACAAGCGAGTTGTCCATTTTTGCGGCCCGCATGCCGGACACGCTTTCGGTGCCGAAGGTCAGCTCGTAATAACATTCTTCTTCGTTGAGAATGCCGATTACCTCCCAGCTTTCAAAATCCGGACAGTTGACGATGAACGTGGACCGGTTCTCGGTAACGCCCGTAAAGCCGTTTTTGATGATGGGGATCGCCTTCGCGCCGTCATAATACAAGCGGAACGAAACATAGGACATCCCGCCCTCCAGCTTGATATCGCAGACCGAGACGGTTACATTCAGGCTGTCGCCGGCCTTATACACCGTCGGCGCCGACACAAATAGACGAAAAGCCTTGTCCGAAGCGCGAATACGAACAATTCCGACAGAAAACGCCAATATTGCCGACAGCATCAAAGAGATTGCCTTTTTCACAGTATCCTCCTTCGAACACGCCTTTTCCAACGCCGTATGAACCGAATGTAAATTTACTATAATGAAATAGTAACAAAAATATTTTGCGCAGTCAATATTCCATATAGAAAATTAAAGTATTCAGGTTGTTTTTTTATGGTTTGTATAGTATAATGATTATGGAAAAGTTTACAAAACAGCTTTTCGAATACACCAGGAGAAAAGAGCAACGGTATGCAACTCTCAATTAAGGAGAACGCCTGCATTGCGCCTTACTGCAGCATGAAAGCGGGCGGCAACGCGAAGTATCTGTGCTTTCCCGAAAGTCCCGACGAACTGAAAGCATGTATATTGCTGATGCGGGAAAAGGATGTCAAAACGCTCATACTTGGCAACGCCTCGAACACGCTTTTTTCGGACGAAGGCTACGACGGCGCGGTTATCTTTACCACAAGATTAAACAAAGTAGAAGTTTTCGGCGAAAAAATCACCGCCGAATGCGGCGTTTCCCTCTCCTCGCTCGCGATGGCAGCGGCGAAAGAATCGCTGACCGGGCTTGAGTTTTCGTACGGAATTCCCGGTACCGTGGGCGGCGCCGTCTATATGAACGCGGGCGCTTACGGCGGAGAAATTGCCGACTGTTTTTCGGAAGGACTGTTTTTAACGCCGGACCTGCAGGAGGTCGTGCTGACGCGCGCAGAAATGGGCTTTTCCTACCGGAAAAGCGTATTGAGCCAAAACGGTTATATCCTGCTGAACGCCGCCTTCGCGCTTCGGAAAGGAGACCCGGACAAAATCCGCGCCGCGATGGACAACTTCATGCGGCTGCGCCGGGAAAAACAGCCGCTGGAATACCCAAGCTGCGGAAGCGCCTTCAAACGGCCGCCGAACGCTTACGCCGGCGCTTTAATCGAGCAGTGCGGACTGAAAGGATACGCCATCGGCGGAGCGCAGGTGTCCGAGAAGCACGCCGGCTTCATCATCAACAAAGACAACGCCAAAGCGAACGATATTATCAAGCTGATTGATTATGTGTCCGACACGGTGTTTGAAAAGACCGGCATCCGGCTCGAACCGGAAATCCGAATCATCCGCAATCGTTAAAAGAACCTGACATCAGACAGAAGGGATTGTAACCATTGTCATTTAATTCCGAGATAAAGGAGTACCTTTCCGAAATTCAGGAAAAGAACCTTTGCTGCCGGAAAGCGTTCCGCGACGGTTATGAAGGAAAAGAACTGACGCAGGAATGTCCCAAAGACACCGCCTGCTATGTTCGGGGGTTGTTTTTGAAAAGCGGATTTATCTCCCCGCCGGACGCGAACTTTACGCTGACCATAGACTGCAGCGGCGACACGGCTTTCTACGTCAACGCTTTGCTGGAGGAAGCAGGGCTGGAAGCCAAAATCGGAAAACGCAGGAACAAGTATATTTTATATTATAAAGACAGCGAAAGAATAGAGGACTTTCTTGCCTATATCGGCGCATCCAAATACGCGCTTATGATTATGGAGCAGAAGGTCATCAACGAACTGCGCGGAAACGCGAACCGGCTGCGGAACGCGGAAACCGCCAACCTGGACAGAACCGCGCGCGCCGCGGCGGAACAGTGCGAGGCGATCAGCCTGATCATCGAGAAAAAGGAGTATCAAAAGCTGCCGCCAGAACTCAAGGAATGCGCGGACCTGCGGCTCGCGAATCCGGATTTGAGCCTGGACGAGCTGCGGATGCTGTTCAGCCCGCCCATCAGCAAAAGCGGCCTGAACCACCGCTTAAAAAAGCTGATTGCGCTTGCGGAAAAACTAAAGGAGTAAATGTTTTTTTACATATTGCAGGTTAAAGGAAGTGTAAAAGTGGGTTTTGTTCATCTGCATCTGCATACCGAATACAGCCTGCTTGACGGCGAATGCCGTATCAGCGCGCTTCCTGAAGCGGTTCGGAAAGCCGGGCAGAAAGCCGTAGCGATTACCGACCACGGCGTTCTGTACGGCATTGTCGATTTTTATAAGGCCTGCAAAATCAACGGCATCAAACCCATTATCGGCTGCGAGGTGTATGTCGCGCCGAGAACCATGCAGGACAAGGTCTATCCGGTCGACGCCGATTACTCACATCTGATTCTGCTGGTAAAAGACAATAAGGGCTACGAGAACCTGATGAAAATCGTTTCCGAAGCGTTTACGAAAGGGTTCTATCAAAAGCCCCGCACCGATAAGGAAACGCTTGAAAAATACAGCGAGGGTCTGATTGCGCTGTCGGGCTGTCTTTCCGGCCTGATTCCGAAAAAAATATTAAACGGCGACCTTGCCGGCGCGAAGGAGGAAGCACTGTTCTTCCAGCGCGTCTTCGGCGCGGACAACTTCTATCTGGAGCTGCAGCGCCACGGAATAGCCGAGCAGACCGTCGTCAACAACGCGCTGATCTCCCTCTCGAACGAGTTGGACATACCGCTGGTCGCCACGAACGACGTTCATTATATCAACCAATCCGACAGCACGCTCCAGCGCCTTCTGATGGCGATTCAAATGGGCAAAACCCTTGAGGAAAGCGGCTACGGGCTGGAGGGCGACCAGTTTTATTTAAAAAGCGACGAGGAAATGCGGTCGCTTTTCGCGGACGTTCCGCAGGCGATTGAAAACACCGAGAAAATCGCCGAGCGGTGCGGCTTCGATTTCGATTTCGAGACCATGCACCTGCCCGCTTATGTTCCGCCCAAGCCCTACACGCCGTACGAATATTTACGAAAGCTGTGCTACGACGGCTATCGGGAAAAGGTCAGGGACGGTTTCATCAAGCCGGGCGAAGAGTACGAAAAAAGATTGGAATACGAGCTTTCCGTCATACAAAAGATGGGGTTTGTCGATTACTATCTGATCGTTTGGGATTTCGTGCATTTCGCGAAAAAACGTAAAATCCCCGTCGGGCCCGGCAGAGGCAGCGGCGTCGGCTCTCTGTGCGCCTACTTTATCGGCATCACCGATATTGACCCGCTGGCGTACGGCTTGCTGTTCGAGCGTTTTTTAAACCCGGAGCGCGTCAGCATGCCGGACTTTGACATCGATTTCTGCGACGAGCGCAGAGGCGAGGTCATCGACTACGTTTCGGAAAAATACGGGCGCGACCACGTCGCGCAGATCGTCACCTTCGGTACGCTCGCCGCGCGGCAGGCGGTGCGGGACGCCGGCAGGGCGCTGGGCATGTCTTACGCCGCCGTCGACGAAATCGCGAAGCTGATTCCGCGCTATATCAACATATCCATCGACGCGGCCATGCAGGAAAGCAAGGAACTGCGCAACCTGTACGACAACGACCCGCAGGCAAAAAGGCTTCTTGATTTCGCGAAAGCCTTAGAGGGCAGACCGCGGAACACCTCGACGCACGCGACCGGCGTGGTCATCACCGATAAACCGGTGACGACCTACGTTCCGCTCGCGCTCAACGACAGCGTCGTCGTCACGCAGTTCCCGATGAACACGGTCGCGGAGCTCGGGCTTCTTAAAATGGATTTTCTCGGGCTGCGTTTTCTGTCGGTCATCGACCATACCGCAAAAACCATCCAAAAGAAAAATCCCGATTTTGATATCTATAAAATTCCGCTCAACGATCAAAAAACATACCAATTCATATCTTCCGGCAGCACGCTCGGTCTGTTCCAGCTCGAAAGCGAGGGCATGCGCAGCCTTTTGATGCGCATGAAGCCGGAGAACATCGAGGACCTCACCTCCGCGATCTCGCTGTACCGTCCGGGACCGATGCAGTCGATCGAGCAGTTTTTAAAAAACCGGAAGAACCCGGACAAAACCGAATACATCACGCCTGAGCTGAAGGAAATTCTAAAATCCACGCACGGGTGCATCATCTACCAGGAGCAGGTCATGCAGATCTGCCGCAAGCTCGCCGGCTATTCCTACGGCAGAGCGGACATCGTACGCCGCGCCATGTCGAAGAAGAAGGTCGAGGTCATGGCGAAAGAGCGCGAGGGCTTTATCGAGGGCGCGGTCAATAACGGCGTTGACCGGGAAAAGGCAAGATTGATCTTCGACATGATGTACGAGTTCGCCAAGTACGCCTTCAACAAAAGCCACGCGGTCGCCTACGCGGTCGTATCGTACCGGACGGCATATTTAAAATGCCATTATCCGCTTGAATATATGTGTTCGCTTTTGAATACGGTGTCGGGCGACAATGAAAAAATAAAAGAGTACATCGACGACTGCGCGCGGATGGGCATATCCCTTCTGCCGCCCGACGTCAACGAAAGCGGCGAGAATTTTACCGTCGAGGGCGGGAATCTGCGCTTCGGGCTGGTCGCGATAAAGAACGTCGGCTGGCTTTTCGCGCAGAAACTGATCGCGGAAAGGCAGAAAGGGCGATTCCGCAGCTTCGAGGACTTCCTGACGCGCATTCACGGTTTCGCGAACACGCGCATGATCGAGTCGCTCATTCTCTGCGGCGCTCTGGATTCCTTCGGCATTTACCGCAGCAGGATGATCGCCGAGCTGGACTCGGCGCTGGACATTCTCTCCCGCCAGCGCAGCGCGAACGTGGACGGACAGATCGGGCTTTTCGACATGCTCGGCGACAGCGGATTTGCCGACACCATGCTCAGGCTTGACTTTCGCGAGATAAACGAGTATCCTCTACTCGAAAGGCTTGCCAGCGAAAAGGCTTTGACCGGACTGTACTTCTCCGGGCACCCGCTGGACAAGTATCAAAAACTGATTCAGATAAAGGGCGCTTATACCTCGCGGCAGCTGCTGCAGGGGCTTACCAGCGGCAAAATCCAGGAAAAGCAGGTTATAAACTTCATCGCGCTGGTTACCAAGAAGCGCACCAAAGTTACAAAGAAGAACGCCGTCATGGCTTTTGTTACCGCGGAGGACCTCGACGGCGAAACCGAAATTATTCTGTTCCCCAGCGTTTACGAGGAATACGGCAGCAAAATCCGCGAGGGCTGCATCTATGTTTTCGAATGCGAAGCGACGCTCAAGGAGAGCTATAACGACGAGTCCAAAGACGAGGTCAAGCTGCTGATGCGCAAAGCGGAATCCGCCGACGGCTGGGAGCAGGGCACCGACACCGCGCTGTACCTGCGCGTAACCGAAAAGAACGAAACAAGACTCAACGACGCGCTGGCTATTATTAAAGAGGCGCCGGGCAGAAGCCGGGTCTTAGTTTACTTTGAAAAAGAAAAAAAGCTGCGCGCGGTCAAGGATGTTTACTGTCTGGTCGATTCGGAGCTGGTCTCGCAGCTGAAACTGATCCTCGGCGAGCAAAACGTCGCGGTCAAACAGATATAAAAGATATAATTCTTTATTTTTCACATAAAATACTTTTAAGGAGTGAAAACTGCCCGTTTTCCGGCGAATTTTTACCATCCTACTGCCGGGGAAACGGATACGCTATGCAGGATAACGAGAGAAAACGCAACAGGAATAAACGGAATGCCGCTTCTAAAACGACCGGTATTTCCGACCCGCAGAAAACAAGACTGGTTGACATTTCGGAGCTGAACGGTTCGGCGAAGCGAGCGGGCCAGAACGGAAGACGCCGCGTGAGCGGCAAAACCGTCGCGAAAATTACGGGAAAGTCTTCCCTTTTTGTGCTCAAAAAGATTCTGACCTACGCGCTGAACATTCTGCTGACGGCCATGCTGGTCGGTGTTATTACGGGCGCGGTGGTCGCCGTCGCTTTTGTCATCTACATCAAGAACTATATCGATCCGGAATACAACGGTCTTGAAAACCTAAAGTTCGACTCTTCGCTTTCCACCACGCTGTGGTATGTCGACAGAAACGGCAACGAGGTCGAGCTTACTGATGACCGCCTTCACGGAAGCGAAAACCGGCTTTGGGCGGACTATAACACCATTCCGAAAAACCTCATCAACGCCTATATCGCCATCGAGGACCAACGGTTCTTTGAGCACAACGGCGTGGATGTAAAGCGAACGGCGTCGGCGATATACAACTTCTTTATCCCGACCTCCAGCAACTACGGCGGCGGCTCGACCATCACGCAGCAGCTGATTAAGAACGTTTCCGGCGAAAACGAAACCACCATCCAGAGAAAAGTGCAGGAAATTTTCCGCGCGCTCAACGTAGAGGAAAAGTACACAAAGGAAGAAATCCTTGAGATGTACTTAAACACCATTTACCTCTCGCAGAACGCAAACGGCGTCCGCGCCGCCGCGGAAACCTATTTCGGCAAGGAGCTTAAGGACTTAAACCTCACCGAGTGCGCCGCGCTCGCCGCGATCGCGAAATCTCCGATCAAGTATGACCCGATTATAAACCCGAAGAACAACCTTGAGCGGAGAAACCTGGTTCTCAAGCTCATGCTCGAGCAGGGAAAAATCACGCAGGAGGAGTTCAACGAGGCGTACGACGCGCCGCTCGAAATCAACCGCAGGGAAAACTACAATTACTCCGAGAAAATCCATTCTTATTATATCGACACCGTCTTTAGAGACGTAGAGCAGGCGCTGATCGATAAAGGAATCGCCGCCAACAAAACCATGGCGGACCAGATGATCTACTCGGGCGGCCTGAAGATAGTCACCTGCCTTGATCCGGACGTGCAGGCGGCTTTGGAAGAAGTATTTACCAACGACGAATACTGGAAAGCGGAAACCGGCATCAAAGCGCAGGCGGCCATGTGCGTTGTGGATACGCATACCGGCAACCTTTTGGGCATTGTCGGCGGCAGAGGCGAAAAGAAAATCAACCTCGGATTGAACAGAGCCACGCAGAGCAAGCGTCAGTGCGGTTCTGCCATCAAGCCTTTGTCGGTTTACACGCTCGCGATTGAAAAGGGACTTATCACCTACGCCGGTCCGGTTGACGACGTCCCCGTCGTTGAAATTGAGAAAAACGGAAAAACGACGCTGTGGCCCCCGAACGCGGCCGGCGGATACACCGGTCAGGTTCCGCTGACCTATGCGGTGAAGAAGTCTCTGAACACGACGGCGGTCGCTTTGTGCCAGAGACTGGGCGTTGAAACCGTATTTGACAACCTTGTCGATATGGGCTTTACCACGATTCACAAGAGCCTGACCAAGAACGGCGTTTCCTATTCCGACATGCAGCTCTCGCCGCTCTCGCTCGGTTCGTTCACCGAAGGCGTTACGGTCAGAGAAATGACGCAGGCGTACAACGTGCTCGCAAACGGCGGCAGATTCGTCAAGGCGCGCTCCTTTACCGAGGTTTACGACAGTAAAGGCGCTCTGCTGATTAAGAACGAGCCGGAAGAAAAAGAGATTTTCAAGCAGGAGTCAACGTATATTATGACTTCTCTGCTTTTCCACGTCGTAAGAGGTTCGGGCGGAACCGCAACCGGACAGATCCAGCTGATCAAGGATATCCCGAACCTTGAAGTCGCAGGCAAAACCGGTAGTACCAACGACAACAAGGACAACTACTTCTGCGGCTATACGCCGGATTTCGTGGGCTGTACCTGGTTCGGTTACGACAACAACAAGACCATTACGCAAAAGCCCAACCCAGCAATCGGTCTTTGGGACAACGTAATGCGTCTGATCTACAAGAACCTCAAGGAAAAAGGCATTCCTTATCAGGAGAAGTTCACTGTGCCCGATAATGTCGTCACCGGCGTTTCATACTGCATGGTCTCCGGCAAAAAACCGTCCGAAGCGTGCTATAAAGACCCGCTTGAAAACACCGTTTACAACGACGGCGTCTTCACGCGGGAAACGGTACCGCAGGAAGAATGCGATAAGCACGTTCTGGTTCAGTACGACACCGTCTATGGCGGCGTAAGCCTCGGCTTGTGCCCGGAGGAAAACTGCATTGACGTCGGTCTTAGAATCATCAACGACCGAATCTACGACGTAGGCACAAAAGACACCAAATACACGTTCCCGCCCGTTCCGGACGGCACCGAATACAACAGGGTCTGCCCCGTGCACGGTATTGATTCGCCGGACGACCATGAGGACGGCGGCGGGCATGAGGACGATTTTGACTTTTTCGATTGGGTAACCATTATCGGTAACTGAAGCTATGAAGGATTCGTTTGAAGAATATTTGGATTTGGCGCTCAAGCTGTCGATCGCGATGCTGAAAAACGGCGGCGAAACCTACCGCGCCGAGGAGTGCGCCCGGAGTATTCTTGCGGCGTGCGGCGCGGAAAGCATACAGGTTCTCGCTCTGCCGACCGCGGTAACCGCCACGGCGGAATATCAGGGCAAGTCCTACACCAAGGTCTGTTCGATCCGAACGAGGTCGAACGACCTTGGCAATATCGACGCGCTCAACACCATTTCGCGCGAGGTTTCGGCGCGCCGGATGTCCTGCGAAGACGCGCTGGAAAAACTCAAGGCGATCGAGCAGGGCAAATACGCGTTTTTTAAGAGAAGCATTTTTTCAAGCTTCTCCTCTGCGGCGTTTGCCGTTATGTTCAGCGGCGGTTTTCTTGAATTTTTCCTCGCGTTTATCGTTGCGTTCATCGCGCAGATGTTTCTTTTGGCGTTTAAGAAAATAGGCTCCATCACCTTTTTTGCCAATCTCGGCGGAAGTATGATCACCGCCCTGCTCGCGCGGTTGAGCGCTGCTTTGTTTCCCGAAATCAACATGAGCTCGATTATTATCGGCGGAATCATGACGCTGTTGCCCGGGCTGGCCATGGTCAACGCGATTCGGGACACGCTCTACGGCGATATCGTTTCCGGCACGGCAAGAGGCGTCGAGGCTTTGCTCTCCGCGGTATCGATTGCCGCCGGCGTCGGGCTGATGCTCGCGTTTTAATCTGCCGCCTTCGCGGCTGAATGAGGTTCAATGCAGTATGGAAAAATACATTTTCCCGGTTGTGGCAACTTTTTTTGCCTCCCTGTTCTACGGATTGTCGCTCGCGGCGCCGAAGCGCTCGCTGATCGCGGCGTCGTTTCTCGGTTTTCTCGGTTTTTTTGTGTACAGCATTCTCTATGAGTATACCGGAAGCGAGTACAGCGCGGCCTTTTTCGGAACGCTTGCCGCCTGCATTCCCGCCGAGTTTTTAGCCCGCACCATCAAGACGCCGGCTACGGTGATCGTTTTTATATCCATCATACCGCTGGTCCCCGGACTGATGCTGTATCAGGCGATGCTGTTTTTCGCGCAGAATCAGCTTTTAGAAGGCGCGAGCATGCTGATTCGGACGCTGATCTACGCCTGCTGCATGGCGATCGCGGTCACCATCTCAACCATGACCGGAAAGTATTTGTTTAACCCGCTGTTTAAAAAACTCAACAGGAAAACGAAAGAATCATGAAAAAATCACTCTACATCGGCTATGACCTGACTAAGGGTTATGAGCACTGCGCCGAAAAAATAAAAAGCGCGGGCTTTACCCACACTTTTTTGAACTGGGAGACGCGCGGAAGCGACTGCTTCGAGCAGGTGAGAATCTGCGAAAGGCTGGGTCTGGAAATCGAAACCGCGCACACTTCGTTCGCGAACATCAACGCGATGTGGCTGGACGCCGCTGACGGCGACGATATGACCGAGCGGTTCGTTCAGGACGTTTACAACGCGAAGGCGTGCGGCATCCCCGTGCTCATCGTGCATGTCTCGAGCGGCTTTACGCCCCCGCCCTATAACGAGCTGGGGCTGTCCCGTTTCCGCAAAATCTGCGAAGCGGCGGAAAAGAACGGCGTGCAGATCGCGTTCGAGAACCTGCGCGTCGTCGCGTATCTTGATTACGTTATGGAGAACATAGACTCCCCCGCTAAGAGGTTCTGTTTCGACTGCGGGCATGAGTTGATATACAATCAGGGCTGCGGCGTGCTGGAGAAGTACGCGCCGCTTTTGTCGGCGCTCCATCTGCACGACAACTTCGGCAGCCACGACGACCACCTGCTCCCCTTCGACGGCAAAATAAATTGGGAAACCCTTGCGGAAAGGATTTCCCATGCGTTGAAAGGAAGACCGGAAATTCCGCTGACGCTGGAAGTCATGAAAGCCGACGCGGAGCCGGATTTTGCAGAGAAAGCGTTTGCGCGCGCCTGCAGAATCGAATCCCTTGTAAAATCTTTTGCTTTGAACCACTAATTTTGCTTGATTGTGCTTGCAAACGCCGCGGCGAACAGCTTCGCGGCGTTTTTTGCTTCCTCAATCGTGTTGCCGCAGGAGCCGACCTCCAAAAGCAGGTATCCGGGCGACAGCTGCTGGTTGAAGCTTGCCGACCGCAGGCAGATGGGCCGCGAAAGCGTGGGATAATCTCTGTTCATCGTCTCCTGCAACGCGACCGCGACGGTAAGGTTCTTCCGCCAGTTCGGGTGGTCCGCTCCGCCCTGATTGGTGCCCACCACAAGCATGACCTGCGCCGCCGGCTGACCGTTTATGGCGGTGACCGGCTTTTGATTGGTTCCGTCCGAAGTGAAAACCGCATCCCGGTGCAGGTCGATTACATATTTTATCGTCGGATATTTTTTCAGCATCTCCGCGACCGCTCTTTTTGAGTTTGTGTAGGCGTTGCTGTAATCGTCCTTGTCGTGCATGACGGTGTCGTGAATGGTGACGATGCCCCGCTTGTTCAGCTCTTCCGCCAGCACCTTCCCGACCGCGACCACGGTCTTGCTTTCGTCAGTGGAGCGGAAGCTTTCGTTCGGCGTGTAGTAATCAATACCGGGCGCGAGATAGCTCTCCGTGCCGTGCGTATGTACGATCAATACGGTCGGTTCGGAACCAATCTCTCTGCTGATCGGGTATTCATTGCTTCTGAAATCGTTTAGGTTCACCGAGAAGTTGGTCCGGTTTATCAGATAAAGCTGCGGTTCTTCGTCTATCGTATACCAGCACAGGTTCACCGCCTGTACGAATTTCGCGCCCTCGGTAATATCCAGTATGGGGATTTCCGGTTCCGCTTCATAGTCGAATCCGAGAATCGCGGTAAACGAATCCCCCATCAAAGCGGTAAGCCTGTCCGGCTCGGACGCCGTTTCGTCCGAAACAGCCGACGGATTTCGGGTCAGCGCTTCCGCGAGCGAGCGCGGCAAAGCCCGCGCAATGCTCGGTATCGATAAAAAAATGCCGGTAATCAGCAGTATCGATACGGTTAAAAGCGTGTACTTTTTAATGAGCATTTTTTGCCGGTTGGTTAAGCGGTTCATATGCGTTCTCCTTTTTTGTCCCTGCTTCTTTCAAAACCACAGTTCCTTTGTTCTGACGTCCTCTATTGGATAAGAGCGGTCTTTTACTTGTGTAAATTATATTCGCCGGCGGTTCGAAATATGACTGTTTTCGAAAAAAGAACAACGTAAAAATTATTTGTTGACAACCGGTTCTGTTTTAAATAAAATGGAATTGAAATTCAGTTATTGAAGGGGTTCTTTTCAAAGGGGCAAGTCCCACTCTTATAATAGAGGAGAAATACGTATGAGACGAATCATAACCCTTTTCGTGCTGACGGCCGTATTCCTTGCCGCCTGCGCACAAAACCAGGATACGCTGTCAAGCGACAGCGCGTATTCTTCCGCGTCCAGTCTGGAAACCTCGGAGCAAATTGACGCGAACGCGATTGTCAGAGAAATTTACGACAAAATAATGGTTCTCAAGGATATTTTTTAGAACAGACTGCCGTATATCGAAGCGCCGGAGCCAATCGACGAGCAGTGTGACTATGTTATCGTGAACGATGAAAGATTTAAATCCTTTGATGACATCTATCAATTTTTCAAAACCTTTTTGCCCGAGGATAACGCTTTAAACTATGTAAATCTACTCAAACATCCCTTTGATGAAGGAAATCCGAGTTATTATACGGAAAGATACAGGGTTCTATATAGATTAAGGCACCCGGGATTAATGCTGATTAATTTTATGTATTGGGTATATGAACAAGCGGAAATAACATTGAGAGATGACGGTTCAATTTTTGTGGTCGTGCCGACGAAAGACGGACCTGATTATCCGGTTGTGTTTGATTATTATTTTATTATCGTCAACAACGGCGAGAACTGGATCATTCAGGAGTATAATATATATTACAAAAGCGATCATGAAAGCGGCGCATAATGCTTTGCCAAGAATGAAGCGCTCCGAATAAAACATAAATAAGCGGGCGAAAAAGCCCGCTTTCGTTTTATAAATGATTTACATAATATACTCGGCCATGTCGCGGACGCCAACTCCTTTGTGCAGCGAAAGGTTGATCGCCGTCGAAACCAGCCTTGCCGTTTCGCGCGCGATTACGTCGCTTTCCTTGGGGGAAATGTACATGCTTCGGCCGCTGCCCTGCATTAATCGCTCGATAATCTGTTCGTATATCTGGTCGAAGTTTGTGCCGGTCACGTTCTGTTTGATGTCCGTGCCGTTCACCATTTCCTCCAAAAGGTCGTACGCGAGCGTCGCGGCGTCCACCACGGTCGGTATGCCGATCGAAACCACCGGAACTCCGAGGCTCTGCGCGTTCAGCTCGGCGCGGTTGTTGGCGACGCCGGCGCCGGGACGCAGTCCCGTATCGCAGAGCTGAACCGTCGTCGCAAGGCGCGAAAGTTTGCGCGAGGACAAAGAATCGACAAGAATAACGCAGCAGGGCTGAATTTTATCGACCACGCTCTTTATAATTTCCGCGCTTTCGATACCGGTCTGACCCAGCACGCCCGGACTGATGGCGGCAAGGTTGCCGAAGCCCACTTTGTCGTACAGCTCACGGTTCAAAACCCGGATGTGCCGTGTGACAATGACTTTTGACACCACTCGCGGCCCGATGGAGTCGGGCGTGATCTCCATGTTGCCCAGCCCGGCGACCAGAACCGTTTTGTCCTCGGGATGGTCTTGGGGCATCAGCTTGTTGATTTCGTTCGAAAGCACGGTCGCGGTCTGGTTAAAGCGTTCGCTGTCGTACTGCCAGACCTTTCCGATGTCGATGGTCGTATAAACGCCCGCCGGTTTGCCGGTCAGACGCTCGCCCTCGCCGGGCTTTACCTCCGCGACGGTAACCTTTACGCCGTTCACATCGTTTTCGGTGACAATAACACCGTCGTCCTGCCCTTTTTCGGCATTTATCTCGTGCGCTTCCAGCGCCAAATCTGTTCTTCTGTTAAAATATTCCATAAAACGATCCCTTTTCGTGCTGTGATACTGTTATTTTCCCAAATAATAAAAAAAATATAATTTTTTGATTTTGGGTCTTGCAAAATGAAAAGAAATGTGCTATTATTATCAGGTCCGATTCGGAACCAAGGAGGTGAGTTGCGTGCCGAATATTAAGTCTGCAAAGAAAAGAGTTAAAGTTACCAAGGCAAAAACGCTTCAAAACAAGATGTTTAAATCTTCCTTAAAAACAGAAATAAAGAAATTTAAGGCTGCACTTGCCGGTGGCGATAAGGAACTTGCTTCGAAGGCTTACGTCGCTGTCGTCAAGAAAGTCGACAAGGCCGTTGCGAAGGGTATTCTTCACAAGAACAATGCCGCAAGAAAGAAGAGCCAGTATACGCTTATGCTGAATAAAATGGCATAAGGTTTTGCATATACTAAATATCACAAATTAAGCATTGATGATTGCCTTGTCCCGTACGCTGCCGCAACCAATCAATGCATCTTTATACAGAGCGGGCAGCTCTGTTGTGCGCGGGTGTAGTTCAATGGTAGAATTCCAGCCTTCCAAGCTGGCCGTGCGGGTTCGATTCCCGTCACCCGCTCCAGAATACGTGCTTTTAGCTCAGCCGGATAGAGCAACTGCCTTCTAAGCAGTAGGTCGAGGGTTCGAATCCCCCAAAGCACGCCATATGGTGGATATAGCTCAGTTGGTTAGAGTATCAGGTTGTGGCCCTGAGGGTCGCCGGTTCGAGCCCGGTTATCCACCCCAAATTGATTAGCTGTGCATTGCATTTGCGTTGTGACAGCGTAAAGCAGCAGTTGTTGCTTTATCTGAACAGTGAACAAGGAACACAAATAAGGGCAGACCCTTAGTAGCTGTTCGTTGTTCATTTTTTATTGCGCAACAAAATACTTTACGGGGTGTGGCTCAGTTGGTAGAGCGCTTGGTTTGGGACCAAGATGCCGCAGGTTCGAATCCTGTCACTCCGACCATCTTAGGCACCGATATTAACAGTGATATCTGTGCCCTTTTTCTATACCGATAATACTTGGAAATTTCTTTTTGCTTTGCATTATTATCATGGATCATTGTTGAAAGGAAAATGTGTAAAATGTTCAAACGCAGAAAGTTAACCGCCCTGCTGTGCCTTGCGCTTGCCGCAAGTGTACTTCTTATCTCGTGCAAAACAGCCGACAACGAAACGGAGATTTCCGAAATGACAACCGAAATGACAACCGAAAAAACAATCCCGATCACCAGCGAAAACGTCAAATTCCACGGCCGCGTCGTGCAAAACAAAAACCGCTGGTATATGGACTGGACGAACACCGGCATCGAATTTACGTTTATCGGAACCGACGCATTCCTGACAATGGGACCGACGGTTTCCACAACCGCGAACTTTCCCTGTGTCGCCGTTTATATTGACGACCAGGAACCAGGAACCGTTCGGATCAACGAACTGAAGAGCTTTGAAAAAATACAGATCGCATCGTCGCTTCCCTACGGCGAGCATCGAGTAAAGGTTTTAAAGGTTTCCGAGAGCACGGGAACGCCGATCGCGATGGGCGAGATTACGATCAGCAGTTCCGAGCCCAAAGAAGCGCGGCTGCTTGCCCCGCCCGCGGCGTCCGACAGAAAGATTCTTTTCTTCGGCGATTCGATTACGGCGGGCTACGGCAATCTCGGCAAACCGGAGAATAAAAACTTCTACACCTACGAACAGGACGGCATGCAGACCTACGCGTCCCTGACGGCGCAGGCGCTTTCCGCCGACGCGCATTATATCTGCATCTCCGGCAGAGGGGTCTATCAAAGCCTTGACGGCAGATTAGACAACGTGATGCCTTTATACATCGACATGGCCGTTCCATCCATGAACCTAAGATGGGATACTACGGCGTTCAGGCCGGACCTTATCGTAATCAACCTCGGCACCAACGATTCCTGGATGGGCGTTACGGAAAAAAACTTTGAGATAGCGGCGAAGAACTTCATGCTCGCGCTTCGCGAACGGTATCCGAACGCGAAAATTCTTTGGTGTTACGGCATGATGGGCGACAATTACAACAGCCTGCTGACCAGAATTATGAACGAGTTTAACGACCAGTACGGCAACGCCGGCTACTTTAGAATAGAGCCCGCCGACACGACAACCGAAGCGGAAGGCGGCGCAAACGGACATCCCAACGTCGCGGCGCACCAAAAGAGAGCCGAAGCCCTGACCGAGAAGATAAAGGAATTTATGGGCTGGTAATAAAATATCAGAGCCTACTATTTAAAGTAGGCTCTTTTTTTATGAAGTTATAGAAAAACACCGCTTTTTATGATACTATATGAGTAATAAAAAAATCAGCTTGTTTTGCAAGCTGATTGAGGTATAACATGAAAGCGTTTATAAAACCAAGAATAAAATATCTTTTTGCTTTTTTACTGCTGACAGCGGTCGAGTTTGCTATCGCGCTTTTTGTCCGCGACCGGTTTGTGCGTCCGTATTTGGGCGATGTTATCATTATTTTCGTCATTTACTGCTTTATTCGGACGCTGTTTCCGTCCGGCATAAAACTGCTGCCGCTATACATTTTCCTCTTTGCATTGGCGGTTGAAACAGCCCAATACTTTGATTTTGTTGCGCTTTTAGGTCTTGACGGCAGCCGATTCTTCAGAATCCTTCTTGGCGCGACCTTTTCCTTCGCGGACATTGCTTGCTACGCCGCCGGCAGTATCATCTGTTTTGCTGTAGAGTATTTGCAAAAAAGAATACATAAGCGAAAGAATTAGCGTTGTCTGTCGCGATTATTCGACGAAATCCAACAGGTATCCATACCCCTCTTTTTCCATCTCTTCTTTCGGGATAAAGCGCAGCGCGGCGCTGTTGATGCAGTAGCGCAATCCGCCCAACTCTTTCGGGCCGTCGTCAAACACGTGCCCCAAATGCGCGTCCCCGACCCGGCTGCGCACTTCGATTCTTCTCATTCCGTAGGAAGTGTCCAGCCTTTCTTTAATCACGTTCGGGTCAATCGGTCTTGAAAAACTGGGCCAGCCGCAGCCGGACTCGAACTTGTCGCTGGACGCGAACAGCGGCTCGCCGGTTGTGACGTCCACGTAAATGCCGGGTTTGTAGCAGTTCCAGTATTCGTTTTGAAACGGCGGCTCGGTCGCGCCGTTCTGCGTCACCGCGTACTGCGTATCCGTCAGTTTCCTTTTCATTTCCGCCTTGTTCGGCGCTTGATACGCGGCGGGATTGACCACCGCCCGCGCCGCTTTTTCAAACTTCGCGCGCGGAATATGGCAGTATCCGAACGGGTTTTTGTCAAGATATTTCTGGTGGTATTCCTCGGCGGGATAAAAGTTCCGCAGCGGCTCTACCTCGATGGCGATCGGCTCTTTATAGCGCGTTTGCAGTTTCGCAATCGAGCGGTCGATGACCGGACGGTCGTTTTCGTCGATGTAGTAAATGCCGGTCCGGTACTGCGCGCCGACGTCCCCGCCCTGCCGGTTTACGGAAACCGGGTCGACCGACTCGTAATACAGCTCCAGCAAAAACTCCAGCGGCAGAACCGCAGGGTCGTAGATTACGCGCACGGTCTCGGCGTGTCCGGTGTTGTTACGGCAAACCTCCTCGTAAGTGGGGTTTTCGGTGTTGCCGTTCGCGTATCCGACCTGTGTGGACAGCACGCCCCGTATGGACGAAAGATACTTCTCGGTTCCCCAAAAACATCCGCCCGCAAGATAAATTTCCGACATCATGCATCCTCTTTTCTTCTTATCGTCTTTCATACATAATTTAAACGAAAAATACGCGAATATACTGAATAAATCCCGTCTTTCGATCAGACGGGATTTGTTTTTATTCAGTTAACCTCAATGGTTATCGTAACCGTCCGTTTGCCAATGCCGCTGGTGACGACGATTTCGAACGAGTCGGTTCCGGTAAATCCGGAAACAGGGGTATATTCGAACGTATCCCTGTTCAGCTTGAGCGAACCGAATTTCGGGGAAATTGACAGCTCCGACGTAACGACGTAGTAATCGTCGTCCACAAACTCCAGCTTGCCGGTTACCGTCGTTTTCGCGGCGGTTGCAAATCGGGTCGTTTTCAGTTCGGGCGCTTCCAGTGACAGCTTTCTCTTGGCGTACCGGTACGTGTCGTCGTAAACCGAACGGTAAAGCGGGTCGGCGGACTTGTAGGCCCGATAGAATACGCCCGGTCCGGCATCCTGATAATAGGTCTTGATGGAGTGCATATAACCCCACCGAATGCCGGTTTCAAGGTATTTTCTGTACTTCTCAAGCCCTCTCGGCGTCGAGACGACCGAACCTTCCGCCTCGATTTCAACGCCCATGCCCAAATACTTGGTCATTCTTGCGTTGTCGTCGCAGCGCGTCTCGGGCGCTTTGTCGCTGAACATATAGTTCGGCTGCATGGTGGCGGCGTCAAATCCGTACTCCTTCCAGTCCGCAAAGCCGGTCGACATATAATACGGTATCCAGAAGAACTTATAATTCATGCTGTGAACATACTGCTCAACAAATCGAATATTGGCTTCTTCGTCTCTGTCGGTCGCGCCGTGCGTGGTCTCGTCGTTCCAGTAGAAGCCGGCAAGCTCAAGGTCGGCGTATCCGCCCTCGTTGAAGCGCCGGATCAGCAGATCGATCCACCACTTGTGCGCCTTGTTTCTGTCCTCCAGCTTTGAGAAGTCCTCGGAAACGCCGTCGCCGTCCACATCGCCGAAGTTGGTCTGCGTCGGCGTGGTGGCGTATATCGGGAAGTAAACCTTCGCTTTGAAATCGGGAATGTTCAGCGTTTTCTTCACTTCGCTGACCGCTTCCTGCAGTGCGTTGACGTTGCAGTTCTCGTAGAACAAATCGTCGAAGTACGCAATCCAGTCGCTCATAACGGCGGGCTTTTCCGTATGATGGTACAAAAATCCGCCGGAAGGACAAACCGTCGAGCAGGCAAGGAACAAATACCCGTCAAAGAAGATGTCCTTCATCTGTCCGTCGGGTCCGAAGTACGCGACATAAGGCAAAAGCTCTTCCTTCGTGTTCAGACCAAGCTCTTTGTTCTCGTTTTTAAAGGTGTATGTAAGCAGGATGTTCTCCGCGCCCAGCGCGTTCGGGTCGGCGTACTTGTTGACGTCCAGACCGGTCTCCTCGCCGTTCGGTACGACGTCCTTCGCGTCGCGCGCAATCGCTTTGGTTCCGGTCACCGTGATTTCGTCGATCCAGGTATGCGCGGAACCGAGCTGGAACCATATTTTTATAAATCTTGCTTTATATTTGCCGTCGAAGGCGCCCGATAATTCGACTCTGCCCTCTCTCTCTTCGGTAAAGAATTTGTCCTTGAAAATGGTCATCCAGTCCCTGCCGTTCTCGGAAACGCTGACAACGATTTTCGAAGTGATTCCGATGCCGACCGTCGCGTTGGAAATGCAGCCGAGCGTAAAGCCATGAACCGTGCTCGTCTTTTCCAGATCGAATAACAGTTCGCGCGCGTAGCCCCGCGTAAAGTGGAAGTACGCGCTGTCGGTATAATTGCGGCTGCCGGTGACGCCGTCGGTCAGCATGCCGGCGGATTCTGCCGGCGTGTTGTAGTAGGCCGTGCAAACCTCCGCATCCAGCACGAGCGTTTCGTAAATTCGCGCTTTTTTGCCCAGCAGAAGGTTTTGCACCGTATTGTAATCGCTTTCTGACGCGTCCCAGTAAACCGGCGTTTCTACGACCGGAAGTTCTTCGTTTTTATAATACAACATTGTCTGCTCCTCTCCGCCATCGTCCGCTGAATCCACATATCTGTATGCGGCGACCTCGTCGATCATCGAATATTTGCTGGTGATGCCATTCGCTACGTACTTTATGTAAGCCGCCTCGACCGTGTTCTGCAGTTTTAAGGTGTGCGTGTACGCTGCCATGTTCATAATAGCGTCCGGACCGTATGACGTTCCGACCAGAACGTAGTTCTCGCCGTCGGTAGAAACGTAATAATCCACCGTTTTGGCGATGCTGCTCGCGTTGGAAACGTTCCGGATTCCGGAAAGCTCAAAATCGCAGATTCCCTGAACAACCTCGCCCAGCTCGACGATCACCGTGTAGGACCCGTCCACTTTCGCGCCGACATACGTTGAAAACTCGGGTTCCGATAAAATCGTCCCGTGCGGCGTGAACACGCCGTCGGTCAGCTTTTTGCCGTCGTCGGCATATTTCGCGGTCGTGACGCCCTCCAGCGTGTATTTCTTGTTCAAAGTAACCATTTCGCGCTTGCGCGCAGCCCCGCGAACCGCGGCTTCCTTATAGACCGCCAGCAGCTGCTGATAAACATTTACTTCTTCCGCTTCGGAAGAGGTATCCCCGCCCGCGCCTGTTTTATGACAGGCGGTCAGCGTCTGTATGCCGAATATCAAAACAAGAAAAAAACAGATCAGTTTTGTCTTTTTCATCGGGTTCCTCCATCATATAACGCAGACTTTGCCGCAAAATACGCATAAACTGACTTTCATTATAACATCTATGCGGTTTTTTTCAATAGTATTTACAAGATTATTTCTTCTTTTCCTTAATTTTGCGCCGCTTTTTGCATAAATACTATTGAAATACCTTATATTAAATGCTATTATATATTGCGTGTCATGTTCAATATCGTTTTGGAGGAGAAAAATGATCCCGAGAGAAGAATATCCGAGACCGCAGCTGGTCCGCGACGAGTGGGTCAATTTGAACGGCGAATGGGATTTTGAAATTGACAACGTTGTTGTCGGAACCGAAAAGAAGTTTTTTTTAAGAGAAAAACTGGCAGACAAAATCCTTGTTCCTTTTTGCCCGGAAAGCAAACTCTCCGGCATCGGGAACACCGACTTTATGAACTGCGTCTGGTACAGAAGGGACTTTTCCATACCCGAGACCTGGAAAGGCAAACGGGTCCTGATTCACTTCGGCGCGGTGGACTATCATGCGACTGTCTATATCAACGGCGAATACGCCGGCGAACACAAAGGCGGTTACACGCCGTTCAGTTTTGACATTACCGGTCTTTTGCGCGCGGAGAACAATTACGTCACCGTCTGCGCGGTCGATGATATAAGAAGCTTCAACCAGCCGGGCGGCAAGCAGTCAGCCGAGCTGGCTTCGCACGGGTGCTTCTACACGCGCACGACCGGAATCTGGCAGACCGTATGGCTGGAGTGCGTCGGCGAAAACTATGTAAAAAGCGTCAAAGTGTTCCCGGATATCGACACGCCGGCCGTGACGCTGGAAGTAAAGCTCTCTCCCCGCTCAAACGGCTCGGCAGTGCACGTCAAAGCGTTCTTTGACGGCAAACCGGTCGGCGAAGGTGCGGGCGTAGTAAACGCTTTCTCCGCTTTCATACATATTCCGCTTTCGGAAAAACACCTCTGGGAAGCCGGAAAGGGCAACCTGTACGACCTTGAAATCACCGTCGCAAAGGACGGCGAAATTAAAGACAAAGTCAAAAGCTATTTCGGGCTGAGAAGCGTTGGTCTGGGCGAAATAGCCTTTCTTCTGAACGGAAAGAGCGTTTTCGGCAGGTGGGTTTTGGACCAGGGCTACTATCCCGACGGCATTTACACCGCGCCGAGCGACGAAGCGCTGAAAAACGACATTCTGTACGCGATGCAGCTGGGCTTTAACGGCGCGCGATTGCACCAAAAAGTGTTCGAGCCGCGCTACCTGTACTGGGCGGACAAACTCGGCTATCTGGTCTGGGGCGAGTATCCGAATTGGGGTCTGAACGTGACCGAACCGGGGCAGATCGAGCACTTCCTGCCCGAATGGATGGAAGCGGTGGAGCGGGATTTCAGCCATCCCTCCGTCATCGGCTGGTGCCCGTTCAATGAGACATGGGATTTCAACGGCAAACCGCAAAGCGACAGCCTTATCAGAATGGTCTATGAAGTCACCAAAGCGCTTGACCCGACCCGCCCGGTTATCGACACCAGCGGCAACTACCACGTCGTCACCGACATATTCGACATCCACGACTACTGCCAGAACGTCAAGGAGTTCGCGTCGCACTACAAAGACGGTCTATACAACAACTTCCCCCATCGGCAGACGCACAAGGGCGAACCCTACTTTATCAGCGAATACGGCGGCATCAAGTGGGCGGCGAACGAAAGCGACGGCTGGGGCTACGGCGACAGCCCGAAAACCGAAAAAGAGTTTATCAAGCGCTACAAGGGACTGACCGACGTGCTGCTGAATAACGAGAACATCTTCGGTTTCTGCTATACGCAGTTGTACGACGTCGAGCAGGAGGTCAACGGGCTGATGACCTACGACCGAAAGTTCAAGTTCGACCCTGAGATTTTCCGGAAAATCAACGCCCGCAAAGCGGCGATAGAAAAAGAGAACTGAGCGTTTTGCTGCTCAGTTCTTACTTTTTTTGTCAAGATCAGGCTCTCATTCTCTGTTTTGACGGCCGCCCGTTCGGAACGGCGCCGCCATATGGAATCTCCGCTCTTGCTATTAAAAACTCGCCCCTAAAAATGCACGGCATTAAAAATGCATGGCATAAAAATGCAAAGCATTTTTTTGGGACGAGCGTATAAAAGCCTTGGGTTGCCGCCCTGACTCGCCTGTTCGTCTTAATAGATTAAAGTCTTGCGTCTTTGTTTACTGCGAATTCCTTGATAAAGATGCTGAAGTTATTGAACAACTCGGTGTTTACGCGGTAAAGAACGGTTCTGCCTCTGCTTCTTGTAAGAAGAATCTGCGCTTCCGCCAGCATGTTGAGGTGATAGAACACGGCGGTCAGCCCCTTGTCGAACGCGTTCGCGATCTCGGTGGTGTTCATTTCGCCTTTTTCTTTTACCATGTTCACAATGGCGATGCGGAGCGTATCGGAGAGCGCCTTGGAAATCATATACATATCGAACGCACGCGGACCGAGCATTTCCTGCAGCTTCTCGATTGCGCCGTAGCCGATAATCAGGCAGCGCTGTTTTTCGTTTTTCATAACATAAGCAAGCTTATCCTGCATCGAAGAAACCGAGCAGTAAATGGTCTCGCCGGAATTGGGGGTGACGCCCATGAGATTGAGAATCTCGGAGTTCGCGCCCTCTGCCTCGATCAGGCGCTGCGCGTACTCGATTTTCACCTTGACTTTCTGGAAGTACTTCTCGACAAGCATAAACTTGCTCCTGATTTCGTTGAGCAGTAGATTTTTGTAGTAATCTTTGTTCATGCTGAAATGTACGAGCTGCAGTTTGATTCTGTCGGGAATATTCGCGTCTTTTACAAGGTTGTAAACCTGCTCGGGCGTCAGCTTATTTGCGTTTTCAACGTTCGCGTCGTCCAAATAATACTTTAATACGTCGCCGAACAATTCGGTTTCGCTTAACTTCTGGCAGAATATCTCAAAAAGATTGTCCGCCAATATATCGGTGTTCGCGTCTTCAGAAATCTTTTTGGTAATAAAGTTGATTGTGCCGCCCTCCGAATAAAAGAAGAGGAACAAATCGTCGTTTATCTGCTCTCCGTTGAGAACAGTCATATGTGTCTGCGCGTAATCCTCCGGGTTGTCAATAATCTTGTCGAGCGTGCTTTTGTTAAAGTGGTACCCGAACAGTCGTACCAGGTCATAAATCTGCCCTGGCGCTTTTACATACTTCATACTTAAAACCATCCTTTCATATAATCCGAAATACTTAAGTTTATTATATCACAATTTTTACACTTGTCAACAATTGCTGAATAAATTTTATTTGTAAAATAATTCTTTAGATTTTTCTGAAAATTGCCGTTCCATACTATATATTGCTTTAAATAACAGCGTTTTATACCTTTTCTTGACAAATAGTTCAAATTGTGTTGTAATATACAATAAGAAATTCCCTAAAAAAACCTTCCTTTCAGCGATAATACTTAAAAAGTCTTTATTTAATTTTTTGAGAATTGGGCGTAAAAAAACGGTATACATAACAGATAAAACGCGTTTGGCGACCAGCGCTTGTATACGCGTATAATAGCGCCGCTCTAAGCAAGAAATACGTCAATTCTTCTTTATAAATCTGAAAATGAAAAAACATTGTACAGCATTTTATTTTTCTATTAAGCGGATCGTGAAGCAAATCTTGAGAAGCGCTACGCTGCATAAGTGAAATAAACACTGCAGAATAATACCGCAATATGCCTCCATAATCGGAGGGGCATTAGAAATGGAGCATTGAATGAATTTCATCATCAGACCATTAAAATCTGCCGAAGTCAGACCGGCACTTGCACTATCGTATAAAGTTTTTATGGAGTTTGAAGCGCCGACCTACAGTGAGGAAGGCGTAAAACACTTTGTCAGCGATTGTATCGAGAACAACGCGTTCGAAAGCAATTACACTTCGGGAAAACACCTGATGCTCGGCGCTTTTGACGGCGAAAAACTCATCGGCATGCTTGCCGAACGGAACGGAAACCATATCTGCCTTTTATTTGTAGATAAGAATTATCACCGGCAGGGAGTCGCTACCGCGCTGATGCGGGAAATGGTTGTCGCGCTCAAACTGAAGGGCGCGGACAGAATCACCGTCAACTCCTCCCCGTACGGTGTTCCTTTTTACAAGCATTTCGGCTTTACGGAAACCGGCAAGGAGCAGACTGTAAACGGGATTACTTTTATCCCGATGGTTTACATACCGAACGAACTTTGGGATGCCTATGATAAAGCAAAGTAAAAACCGGTAGAATCGTCGAGCGCGGACATGGACAGGATGTGTATCACCTTGTTGTGTCTGTCTAAATACGAAACTCCAAGGGCGAGTATCTGATTTCAAAGCGTTCACCGAATAAGCCGGACCCTCTGATGTGGGAATGCACGGGCGGGAGCGTTCTTATGGGCGAGGAAAGCCGTATCGCTGCCGTTAGAGAGGTCAGGGAGGAGCTTGGGGTAACATTAGACCCGGCAAACGGCAGACTTTTTACCTCTGTTGTACGCCCCCAATACCCAGACATTTTAGATGTCTGGCTGTTTGAGCAGGATGTAGATATCACCACCATCGTTCTGCAGGAGGGCGAAACCTGCGATGCCGTGTGGGCAAGTAAAGAAAAAATACGAAATATGATAGACGAAGGCACTTTCTTTAGCAAAAAGGTTTACCCATTCATTGATGAGCTATTCAGTAAAGGAGAATGACTATGCATCTTGTACTGATCCGGCACGCGAACCGGATTTGCGTCATCCGGCCGCGAAATACAACCGGGAGCGCCTGCGCGAAGTTGTCGGAGAGGGCGTACAGCGCGCCGTATAAGCGATTCTCTTAGAAAGAAATGAAGCATAAATAACTCTTTTTCGCTCGTTGCCGATATATGATATAAGCGTATCTTTTTCTATTTTTCAGAAAGTGGGCAGTATTAAATGACTTTCATCAACAACCTGTTTCTCAACTGCTTCTCGATTATTCTTTTATTGATCCTCTTTTTTTACTCAAAAAGATACAGCAACACCGAACTAAAACACAACAGAGTATTTTTGTGGCTGGTCGCTTCCGCGATGCTCATGCTGATTTTTGACAGCGTCGGCCGGCTGGACGGCCGCACGGAAACGATTCTTTCCGCCCTGAACCGCGCCGGGATCTTCCTTTTGTATATATTCAGCCCGGCCGCGTCCGCTTTTTGGCTGCTTTTTGTCTTTCACTACAAAAAACACAACGAAAAGCTGTTCACAGCGATTGCGGCGGTTATTTCCGCCATCACCGCGGCAAATTTTATAATCGTGGTTCTCTCGCTGAAAAACAGATGGATCTATTATCTTGACGAACAGAACGTCTATCACAGAGGTCCGCACTACCCGATTCCGTTCGTGTTCTCTTTCATCCTGCTCGCGCTCGCTTCGCTTGTGGTATATAAAAAGCGAAAACGGATTCAGCGCAGGCATTTATACGCCTTGCTGCTGTTTCCGATTCCGGCTGTCCTGTGCGCTGTTCTGCAGCTGATGATTTACGGATATTCTTTTATTTTCAACGGAGTCGCGCTGACGATTCTGGTCGTGTTCTTGCACGTTCAAAATCAGGATGTTTTCACAGACTACCTGACAGGCGTCGCCAACCGAAAAAAGCTGGAGTTTCACCTGTCGAAAATGATCCGCGGCAGCTCGCCGGGCAGAACCTTTTCCGCCATCCTTTTGGACCTCGACAACTTTAAAAACATCAACGACACCTTCGGTCACAAAGCCGGCGACGAAGCTTTGAAAAAAGCGGCGGAGCTTCTGCAGGCCTGCGTCGATAAAAACGACTTGATCGCGCGATACGGCGGGGACGAGTTCTTCGTCGTGCTGGACACGTCGGACGCCGACGCGCTCAACAAAACGGTTGAGAAAATCAAAACGGAATTCCGCGCGTTTAACGCAAAAAATCTTTTGCCGTACAAGCTGGAATTAAGTATGGGGTACGCGATTTACACATGCGGCATGGATGCGGACATTTTTATCAACATATTAGATAAATATATGTACAAACACAAAAACCGTGTTTCCCTATAACCGCGATGCGAATATCGGCTTTTCTTCTTATTGATGGCAATGTTTCGTCAGTAGAACGGTTCCCGAAAGGAGTATTTTTTAAAGTGAAGGACGGCATGATTGCGGCACTTTAAACCGAATACGGCGCGATGCGGGACCGTTCGGTATTGCGCCGCGCAAAGCAACCTTTCGCGAACACTGTATAGGTCTAAACGACGAGCGCAGGGCACTTCCGAAAAGGCGTGTCCTTTTTCTTTTTTGCGCCCTTTTATAAAAAAAGCGCCGTAGAAAACAGCCGCGGAAAGGCAGCTTGCCGCGGCGTTTTTTTGTTCAAATCCATCATTCAACGACGGCCGAATCCTTGAAGCGATGCCGCCCATCTGCGGACCCTGTTCATTTTATCCGTCGTGCAGAAATAAGTATAGAACCGAAGCCGTACCGAATCCGGTTTAAAAGTCAAATAAATAAAAAATAATTGATTTAATATTTTTTATGTGGTAAAATATGTTTTATGAGGTGATATGCAAATATGCAGCTGGGAATGATTCATCAACAGGAACTGCAGCGCAGCCGCGCGCAGAAAAAGCAGGCCGGAAAAGCGTTCAGCATGGCGATTGCCTTTTCTGCGCTAATGCTTTCCATTTTATTGGCGTACAGTTTTATTGACGCGGATGTTTATAAAAACATCTGCCACGCGCTCGCGGACGCTTTGGCCTATATTATCTCCGGCGTTTCCAATCTTTCGTTTGAGCACGTAAAAAACAGCGCGCTGGCGATGATGGGAACCGAGGTATTCGCTGTCTGTTTCAACATTTTTACCTACCTGTTCAGCCTGATTTTTCCGTTTGCAATCCTTTCAAAAGCGGCCGGCATTCGGCCGAGGCAGGCTTTTCATGTGAATTCGGACTGCCCGAATAAATTCTGGCTGTATATCCCCTTTGGATTGGGCGCCGGCTATACGGTAAACTTAATCGTCAGACTCATTTTCGGCGGTTTGCTCGACCGATTCATCGAAACCGATACACAGCTGCCGCAGACCGTTGCCGGAATCATTCTCTATTTTATTATGATTGCCTTCCTGCCCGCTATATTCGAGGAGTGGGCGTTTCGAGGCGTGCTATTGCGCGCGCTGCTTCCCTATGGGCAAACCTTCGCTTTGGTTGTATCCAGCGTCATCTTCGGTCTGATGCATGTCAATCCGCCGCAGGCGGCGTTCGCGACCTGTTTCGGCATTGTGGCAGGATTTATCTATATCAAAACCGGCTCAATTTGGTACGGCGCATTGATACACCTGCTCAACAACGCCTACACGGTATTTACGGCGTATACACTGCAGTTCAAAGGATCAGAAAATCCTTTAGTAATTGTCGAATCGACGTTTGTTTTCGGAGCCATCGCCTGCTTCATCGTAGGATTAATCCTGTTTATCCGCAGCGGGTTCTTTAAAACCAGCATTATGCACAGCGTCGCGCCGCCCGACAAGCCCAAACTGAGTATAAAGCAGTATTTTTCGCTTTCGCTTGCGAACGTGTTTACGGCGCTGTTTGTGATTATCTATGTCGTCGTGCTGATTGTTCGGTATTTTCCTGAATATTTGTAAAAATTTCGCGAATGTTATCATATATACGGATATAGGGTATCATGGATGATATTTACTTTATGCGGCAGGCGATCAAAAGAGCCAAAAAAGCCGCTTCCATCGGCGAGGTGCCGGTCGGCGCCGTTATCGTCAAGAACGGAAAAATCATCGCCTCGGGCTACAACCTGAGAGAAAAAAAGAGCAACGCTCTGCTGCACGCGGAGATTGTCGCCATAGACCGAGCCTGCAGGAAGCTGGGCGTCTGGCGGCTGGAGGACTGCACGCTGTATGTGACGCTCGAGCCCTGCCCCATGTGCGCGGGCGCCGTCATTAATTCCCGCATCAGGCGGGTGGTTTTCGGCGGTTACGACTACAAAGCGGGCGCATACGGCAGCGTTTTTAATATTGCGGATTATAAGTTCAACCACAAATACGAAGTGACCGGCGGCGTTCTGGAGAAAGAATGCACCGCGCTGCTCTCTGATTTTTTTGCACAACTAAGAAACAGCAAAAGGGGTTTTTAGTATATGAAAGAGAAATTCTACATCACCACAGCCATCGTTTATACTTCGCAGAAGCCGCACATCGGCAATATCTATGAGATTATACTGTCCGATGCGATTGCGCGCTACAAGCGAATGCGGGGGTATGATGTATTCTTTCTCACCGGTACGGACGAACATGGTCAGAAAATCCAGTCTTACGCCGAGAAAAAGGGAATTTCTCCGAAAGCGTATGTCGACGCGGTCGCGGACGACATTAAGAAGATCTGGAAGCTATTCAACATCAGCTACGACAAATTCATCCGCACGACCGACGACTACCACGTCAAGGCGGTTCAGCATATCTTTACAAAACTTTATAAGCAGGGCGACATCTACAAGAGCGCGTACGAAGGCCCTTACTGCACGCCCTGCGAGTCCTTCTGGACAGAATCGCAGCTGGTTGACGGCTGCTGCCCGACCTGCGGCGCGAAGTGCGTAAAAGCAAAAGAGGAGGCCTACTTCCTCCGGCTGTCGAAGTACGCGGACAAGCTGCTCGCGTATATCGAGAACAACGACTTTATCACGCCCGCCGCGCGCAAGAACGAAATGATCAACAACTTCATCAAACCCGGACTGCAGGACCTCTGCGTTTCGCGCAGCTCGTTCACCTGGGGCATTCCGGTCGAGTTCGATCCCAAGCACGTCATTTACGTCTGGATCGACGCGCTTTCCAACTATATCACCGCGCTCGGCTACGATACCGAGAATCCGGGCGAACTGTATAAAAAATACTGGCCCGCCGACCTGCATGTCATCGGAAAGGACATTGTCCGCTTCCATACCATATACTGGCCGATCATACTCCTTGCGCTCGGCGAGCCGCTGCCCAAAAAAGTGCTCGGTCATCCCTGGCTTTTGGTCGGCGAGGACAAAATGAGCAAATCCAAGGGCAACGTGATTTACGGCGAGGAGCTTGTCAACCTGTTCGGGCTGGATGCCGTTCGGTATTATCTTTTGTCCGAGATGGGTTATTTAAACGACGGCAGCATTACCTACGAAGCCATCGTAAAGCGCACCAACTCCGACCTCGCGAACACGCTGGGCAACCTGGTTTCCCGCACGGCCGCGATGATCAACCAATACTTCGGCGGCGTGATTCCCGCGCACAGCGGCAGCGACAGCGCCGCGGCGGCCGCGCTCAAGAATGCCGCGGACAAAGCGGTTAAGGATTATGTCAACTTAATGGACGACTACCATGTCGCCGACGCGACCGAAGCGGTTCTTACGTTCTTAAAGAGCTGCAACAAGTATATCGACGAAACCACCCCGTGGGTGCTCGCGAAGGACGAGAGCAAAAAGGCCGAGCTGGGCAAAGTGCTGGCCGACCTGACGGAAGGCATCCGCATCGCTTCCATCCTGCTGACGCCGTTTATTCCGGACACCGCGGACAAAATCGCTTCGATCTTCTCGTTCGACGCGTCCGCCCGCGCGTTTGAGGGCATCGGATTTCACTACGCTTGCGCCGGCAAAAAGCTGGGCGAATCGCAGATCCTCTTCGCGCGCATAGACGAAAAGAAGTTCTTTGAAGCGTTCAATAAAGCGCAGGCAGAAGCGCAAAAAGCCAAGGAAACGCCTGTCCCCGCGCCCGAATCCGGCGACAGCGGAATCATCACGATCGACGACTTCGCGAAGGTTAAGCTGGTGGTCGGCAAAGTGCTGGAATGCGAGCCGGTTCCCAAATCCGACAAGCTGTTGCGGCTGATCGTGGATATCGGCACGGAAAAGCGGCAGGTGGTCTCCGGCATCGCGAAATTCTACAAGCCCGAGGACTTAATCGGCAAAAAAATAATCCTGGTCGCCAACCTCAAAACCGCGAAACTCAGAGGCGTCGAGAGCAACGGCATGATTCTTGCCGCTTCGAGCAAAGACGCGGACGGCAACGAGGACGTACGCGTGATCTTTGCGGACGACCAAACCGAAATCGGCAGCATTGTACGATAAAGCATTACTTAGAGTTTGGCGAGCTGCCTGTTTCCGGCATTAAATATACTTTATCGAGGCAATAATGTTTGATACCCACGCGCATTATGACGACAGCCGTTTTGACGAGGACAGGGACGCGCTGCTTGCCAGCCTGTTCGGCGAAAAGGGCGTTACCCATATCCTCAACTGCGGCTGCGATATTCCGACCTCGCTGCGGTCGATCTCTTTTGCGGAAAAATATCCGCGGATGTACGCCGCCGTCGGCGTTCACCCGCACGAAGCGGACAATACGCCGGACGATTATATCAATCGGCTGGAACAGCTTTTACAGCACCCAAAAGTAGTCGCCGTCGGGGAGATCGGGCTGGATTATTATTACGACACGCCTTCCCGCGTAGCGCAGAAGAAAGTGTTTCTCGAGCAGATGCGGCTCGCGGAGAGAACCGGCTATCCAGTCGTCATCCACGACCGGGACGCGCACAAGGACTGCATGGACATCGCGTTGTCGTTTTCCAAGGTAAAGGGCGTTTTCCACAGCTTTTCCGGCAGTCTGGAAAGCATGAAGATTCTCACGAAAGCCGGATGGTACATTTCGGTTTCCGGCGTAGTGACCTTTAAAAACGCGCAGAAACTGCCCGAAATCGCCGCCGCCGTCGACGAGGACAAACTGCTTGTCGAGACCGACTGCCCCTACCTGACGCCGGTCCCGTTCCGGGGGAAGCGCAACGACAGCGGCTATCTGGCGTACACGATTCAAAAAATCGCCGAGCTTCGGGGAACCACGCCCGAACATATCGCGAAAATCACGGCGGAGAACGCCAAAAAGCTATTCAGGATTGGTGACGAAATTGAAAAATAAGGGCAACAGATTTACCTATGTGGTCGGAAGCGGCATCTACATCAATCTGACAAACCGCTGCACGAACCGCTGCACCTTCTGCATCCGCAACAACGGCGACGGCGCTTACGGCGTCGATACGCTGTGGCTTTCCCGCGAGCCGAGCGCGCAGGAGGTGCTCGAGGATTTAAAGCAGTACGATATGCGTCAATATGACGAGGTTGTGTTCTGCGGCTACGGCGAGCCGACCATCCGCCTCGACGTCCTGCTGGCGGTCGCGAAAGGCGTCAAGGAAGCCTATCAGATGCCGATCCGCATCAACACCAACGGGCACGCGAACCTGATTCACGGCAGAAACGTCGCTCCCCTGTTCGCAGGGCTGATCGACACGGTTTCCATCAGCTTGAACACGCCTTCCGCCGAAGAATACGAGAAGCTGTGCCTGCCGGTTTACGGAAAACAGGCGTACGAAGCGGTCGTCGCGTTCGCGAAAGCCTGCGTTCCTTATGTGAAAAACGTCGTTTTCTCGGTCGTAAGACAGACCCTGACCGAAGAAGAACTGGCGGCCTGCCAAAAAATCGCGGACGAAGCCGGCGTGAAGCTGCGCATACGGGAACTCATATAAGCGTGGTTTTGGTTGTTTTACCCAAAGCAGATTCAATTATTATAAAGTTTTTACTATAAATGGAAAAATTTTTCGCCGCCTATTGTAAATCAGATGGTTTTGGTATAAAATAATCAGGATGTTAGATAAATTATAAATTTTGGAGGTATATTTTTATGGCAGTTAGAGTTGCTATTAACGGTTTTGGCCGTATCGGTCGTCTCGCATTCAGACAGATGTTCAACACCCCCGGCTATGAGGTTGTCGCTATCAACGACCTTACCAGCCCGAAGATGCTTGCGCACCTTCTGAAGTATGACTCGGCGCAGGGCAGATACCCGCTCGCCGACAAGGTAACCGCGACGGAGAATTCCATTATCGTTGATGGAAAAGAGATTATCATTTACAAAGAGAAGGACGCCAACAATCTTCCCTGGGGCGAGCTCGACGTTGACGTTGTTCTCGAATGCACCGGATTCTACACATCCAAAGAGAAAGCACAGGCTCATATAAACGCAGGCGCTAAGAAGGTTGTCATTTCCGCTCCCGCGGGCAACGATCTTCCCACCATCGTATACAGCGTAAACGAGAAGACCCTCAAGCCCACCGACACCATCATTTCCGCGGCTTCCTGCACCACAAACTGCCTCGCTCCGATGGCAAAAGCGCTCAACGACTACGCGCCCATTCAGAGCGGCATTATGTGCACCATTCACGCTTACACCGGCGACCAGATGACGCTTGACGGTCCGCATCCGAAGGGCGACCTCAGACGCGCAAGAGCAGCCGCTATCAACATCGTTCCGAACAGCACCGGCGCTGCAAAGGCAATCGGTCTGGTTATTCCCGAACTCAACGGCAAACTCATCGGCGCCGCTCAGCGCGTTCCTGTTCCCACTGGTTCTACCACCCTCCTCGTCGCTGTCGTAAAAGGCAAGGACATCACCAAGGAAGGCATCAACGCAGCTATGAAGGCAGCTTCTTCCGAATCCTTCGGCTACACCGACGAAGAAATCGTTTCTTCCGACATTATCGGAATGACATACGGTTCGCTCTTCGACGCAACCCAGACCATGGTATCCAAGATCAGCGACGATCTCTATCAGGTTCAGGTTGTTTCCTGGTACGACAACGAGAACTCCTACACAAGCCAGATGGTACGTACCATCAAGTACTTCGCAGAACTGAAGTAAATCATATAAACAGACCGCCCGCTGATTGCAGCGGGCGGTTTTTTATATTTAGTTATATAAGTAATCGTATGCGGCTTTCCGAATCATTTCGAGGTCGCTTTCTACTTGCCTCTGCGCAACGTCATAACTGATTTGCTCTCCGATAACCATTTCCCCTGCTGCCCCGTCACCCGGTGCTTTTTTATACAGATAGCTGTATATCATGCTGGCTCCGGCGTAGCCGGCAAGGTTGGTCGAGTGCTTATGCATATCATCGATACACATTCTTGAGTAGTCGATGCCCATATCGATCAGCTTATTGATAAACCCTTTCCAGTCCGCGATACCGGTTTCGGGGTAAAGCGTTTTGGTTTTATAGGGAACATTCGGCGCTTCATTGTGCGCAGGGAATATCACAATCTTCGTGGAATTGGATTTTTCATTCAGCAGTATTTCGAGCTGCGAATTCATATCGCTGTAAAACCCGCAGAGGAACACCACGTCATATACGCCGTTTCTGAGCTTTTGAAGTATGAGCGGGTCTGACGCATACGTCTGGACGGTTGCATAACCGCGGCTTTCCGCATCCACCGTAAGATTGACGTTGTTGTCGCGCGCCATATCTTGCAGTATCCTGAACACCTGCGAAGAGTAGATAAAACTGTTGCCGAGAATCAGAATTGTGCAGTTCTTACCGGAATAATCCTTTTCGCCGGCTCTGCTTGTTTCAGGAAGATAGCCGAAATCCAGCCATCTTGCCATTTCGATAATTTTATTATACGAAAACATATCCTGTCTGAAATAAAACATAGCGTACTGCTGCGCCTGCTGGTTTCGTACAAAAAGCTGATAGACCGGCACCTCCCAGCTCGCGTTTTCGCCTTTATACAGCAAAGTAAGTTTTTTGACGTCAACGGTTGCGGTAATTGTATTCGATTCAGACGAGATCTGTTCTGTGTTGTTCGGCAAATCTCGGCTGTTGATGTAACATTCGCCCGCCAGGATATCATCGAACAGAATCTGATATCTCGTACCGTCGGTATTTTCCTTGACAAATTTGATTTTTACATTATCCGGCAGCCGTATGGATAATTTATACCCGGAAACGCGGATTGCCGTCGAAGCGATTATGTTCGCGTTTCTGATTTTGCTTTCCAAAGCCAAAAGACCGTCGCTGTTCTTCTTTAAGTATTCCGGGGCGTCCTTATCCACAACCTCGACTTCGGAAACAGTACTGCTGGCATCGGAAACCGAACTGCTGGTTTCGGAAACAGTACTGCTCGCTTCGGTCGCGCTTTCTGTTTCGGATACGGCGCTGCTCACGTCGGAACCGGCGCTTTCAGAACTGCCCTCTGTTTTGTCGCAGCCGACGGTGGAAACTGCAAACAATACGCACAAAAACAATGCCAAAATTTTCTTTTTCAATTTCATCATCTCTTCCTGTTGTCAATATTCTACCAAATTTTATTATAATAATCAAGATATTTATATATATTTTTTAAAAAATAAACCGCCCTTTCAGGCGGTTTATGATTTAATTGTATGAAAAATTATACGCCGATTCGCTGATGAATTCAAATTCTTTCAGATTATTCTCTATATTATCTTGCGTTTCACTCGGATACAGTATATAACCCAATCTTTGATGGAATGTCGCCGGTTTTTGATACAAATAGCTGTATATCAGGCAGGCGCCGGCAAACCCCGCAAGCTGTTTGGAATGACCGTACTCATCGTTGTAACAAAGCATATATTTTTCCACGCCGTCGATGATTAACTGATCCAGAAAACCTTTCCAGTCCGCAAGTCCGACCTCGGGGTGAAGCGATAGACTGTTATACGGAGCGTTTTCATTTTCGTTATGCGCCGGGAAAATAACCATCTTTGTAGATTCCGGCAATATGCTCAGTATCTTCTGAAAACCAGCGTCCATATCGGCATAGAATCCGCACAGGAAAACCGCGTCATATTCGCCGGATTGTGCATTGTTTCATCAAGATCCAGCTGAAAATATTTGCTTTCCGATGAAACCGACTGTTTCGTATCCGCAACCGTTGCTTCAGAAAGCGCATGCAGATAAAAGGGCAGTTTTGTGTATTCGGGATACATTACTTTTTTGGTACAGCCCGACAGCGAAGCGATGAAGAGCACACAAAGAAAAAGCGACATCGCTTTTTTCATCCAACATGCAACTCCTTTTATATTAGACGTCTTATTTAAAATAATACAAAAAACGGCATGAAAAATCAAGTGATTTTTCATGCCGTCTGTATATTCGGTACAAAATATTATATACGTTTTCTTATAGCTTCCAGCGCTTTTACGATCGGCGGGCAAAGAATGGCGGTTGTAAGTATCTCAATCAGAAAATTCATACCGACAAAAGCGAATATAATAAAGCTCCAAACATCGGTATTGTTTTCTGCGGCTGCCGCCATCAGCAGATCGTTAAACATTAAAGCATATAAAATCAGGAAAATACCGGTATTCAAAACAGGCGCTGCGACGCTAAGAATCAGTGACTGAACGAATGTATTCTTTATTGCCTTACGAATTGCCAAATATATCAATCCAAGCAGCAAGCCTACAAGAAAGGTTCTGACAACACAAGCTATTGTCGTAAATACCGGATTTAGATTAAATAAATAATATCCGCCAGGGTCAAAACCGATGATACACTGCACCAAAATCGTAAGTCCAAAAGTCGTGCCGACAATAACGCCGCCTTTTACGCCGTAAAACATTGCGGCTATTACAATCGGTATTAAGCTGAATGTTAAATTGAACTCGCCAATCTTTATCGTACCGGCAATGAATTGGAGAACAACCGTCAGTGCAGCTAACAGCGTACATCCGATCCACACCCTAAAAGATTGATTTTTAGTTGTTTCCATTTTCATCACTCCCGTAAATGTATATTGAGAAAAATTATACAGGAGCGCTCAAGAAAAAACAATATGCAACTTTCACATTTTTTCACATTAAAAATGGCGATATTTACAAATAATCTATAATTTTTCGTAAAAGTTGATAATATTTGTCTCAATCTCTTTGCGCAGTTCGGGTTTAATCGGATGCACGATGTCCCGATGCGTGCCGTCCGCGCCGACCCTGCTCGGCATCGCGACGATATACTTTTCCTTACCCTTTATCAGTTTAATATCGTGCAAAGCAAGCTCTTCATCCAGAACGATTGAGAATACCGCAAGAAGGTTTCCTTCCGTAAAACTTTTTCTCATTTTAATGTCCGTTACGCGCATTTTTGAATGCCTCCTTGTCGCTTTAAATTAATGTCCGAACTTATTATTTAAAAATAAAATATTTTTATGCAGAAAATTAGCTTTATTTTTTGCAATTATGTGATATACTGATAATAATGCTAAATAGGAGGAATATCATTTTGACGCTTGACGATTTACCCGTAAACGGAAAAATATATTTTGCCGGTATCGGCGGAATCAGCATGTCCGCCCTTGCCATGATACTATACAATAAAGGCTACGATGTCTGCGGCTATGACCGGACGGCGACCGCGCTGACGCGTGAAATGGAGAAAAAGGGCATCCGTATTTTTTACGAAACCAAAGAGTCGAACCTTGACGGCGTCCGCTGCGCGATTTATTCCGCGGCGCTGAAGAGCGACAACCCCGAAATCATCCAGATTCAGCGGAAGGGCATCCCGCTTTACAAACGAGCCGAGCTGCTGGGCGCGCTCGCGCGGGAATACGCCAACTCCATCGGCGTCGCGGGAACGCACGGGAAATCAACCACAAGCGGAATGCTTTCGTATATTTTTATGCACGGGCAAAAGTACGATCCGACCGTGATTGTCGGCGCCGTGCTTCCGAACCTGAACTCCACCTTCCGTTTGGGAAGCGACGAGAACTTTATCTTCGAAGCGGACGAATACACCGATTCCTTCTTAAACTTCTTCCCGCATATCGCCGTGGTTTTAAACATAAAGATGGACCATACCGATTATTTCCCCAATTATGAGCGGTACATCCAGTCCTTCAACAAGTTTATCAACAACACCGGAAAAGACGGCTACGCCATTGTCAACAAGGAATGCGAAGGCTGTACCAGAGCGGCGGTCGAATATCCCGGCACGGTGATCACTTACAGCGCCACCGGCGACGAGACGGCGGATTTCTATGCGAAGAACATTGTTTTAAAGAAAGGTTTCGCTTCTTTTGACGTATATAAAAGAGGCGAATATTATATGTCTGCCCGGCTGTCCGTTCCGGGCGCGCACAACGTCGCCAACGCGCTGGCGGCGATCGCCTGCTGCGACCTGTGCGGCGTCGATAAAGAAACCATCGCCGGAGGGTTGTTAGACTTCAAAGGCGTGCGCAGGCGCTTTGAATACAAGGGAACCTTCAACGGCGCGGACGTATATGACGATTACGCGCATCATCCCGACGAAATCCGGGCGACGCTTGCGACCGCGAAAAACATGGAGTACGACAGAGTTGTATGCGTTTTCCAGCCGCATACCTATTCCCGCTTAAACGATTTATTTGAAGATTTCGCGTCCTCCTTCCATGACAGCGATCTGGCTGTTTTTGCAGACGTTTATTCCGCGCGGGAGAACAACATATACGGAATCTCCTCGGCTAACCTTTCCGAAAGAGTCGGCGGCAGCAAGTATTTCGACAGTTTTGAGAAAATTAAGGAATACCTGAAAAAGGAAATCCGCGCGGGCGACCTGCTTATTTTCATGGGCGCCGGAAACATTACCGAACTTGCCGAAGAGGTGGTCAGACCGCAGTAAAAACAATGAAAATGTTGTAAATATCAAAAATATGTATTGACAAAAACCCAAAAATGTTCTATGATTAATTGTTCGCATATAAAAAGCAGTTGAATCTGGAGGTGCAATAGATGGCTAAATGTGAATTCTGCGGAAAGAGCGTTTCATTCGGAAACAATGTATCGCATTCCAACAGAAAGACGAGCAGACGCTGGAAGCCTAATATAAGAAAGGTAAAAGCAGTTATTGGCGGCGCAAATCGTTCCGTAAACATATGCACACGCTGCCTGAAGAGCGGCAAGGTTACCAGAGCCGTTTAAACATTGAATTTCCGAAAATCCGGCAGCCGCAAATAGCGGCTGTTTTTCGTTTTTCGCCTTTTCCCTGCAAAACTGTTTTTCTAACCGTTGGTTAAATACATTTCGCGATACTCTTCGTTCAGCATTGCGTAATGGTGCAGTGTTTTGTACTCGCCGCGCAGGTATAAAGATTTCCGCGAGGTGCCCTCGTACTTAAATCCGACGGACTTTGCAAACTTGATGGAGACCTGGTTGCCGTCCATAATCCGAAGCTCTACGCGGTTCAGTTCGAGTTCAAGAAAGGACAGCTTCAAAATGGCGAGCACCGCCTCGCGCATATAGCCTTTTCCCTGATAGGACGGCGACAGCACATACCCCAGTTCGCCCTTGTTGTTGGCAAAATCCATGTTGGCAAACCCGCAGGTGCCGATAAACACGCCGTCCGCTTTGCAGTTAAGCCCCCAGTCGGCATAATTGCCCTTGCGGTACTGCTTCTGCACGTATTCGATGTATCCTTTGGTCTCCTCAATATTCAAATGAGGCATCCAAAGCAGATAGCGGGTCACCTGGTCCAGCGAAGCGTACGCAAACATGTCGTTCGCGTTCGCCATTTCGATTTTTTTCAGGATCAGCCGCTCGGTTTCGATTGTCGGAAGGTCCGAGAATATTTTTCTGTATTTATAATTGTCCATGAATCTCTCCGTGCCTGCAAAGCATTAACAAATTTTAACAAATCGTTTCTATGATTCAAACTAATAAAATATCCGCCGATTCTTTTAATTTATTATATAATATTTGTAAATATTTTTCAAGAACGAGTTTATAAAGTTGCCGGAATAAATCTGTCGAAAAATGGCAATTTCGGACAATGCTTTCCAAAATTGTTAAACCAATAAGAAATATTGTTTAACAATTGTTCGCAGGGCAAAATATTTTGGATGTTTTCGATATAAAAGCGCCGCTTTATTTGTAACAAAATCACCTTGACATAGAAATAAAACTATTGTACAATTACCGTGTTATGTTCCATATACACTTTTTAGGAGGATCCCGTGATGAAGAAACGCCTGATAGGTTTACTTCTATCTGCTTTGCTGCTGTTGCCGATACTGTCTTCCTGTTCGCACGAAGCAGTTATCGTACCAGAAGAAGTACCCATTTACACATTATACACAATCGCCGACACTACGCCTGAAGCGCTCAGAGCGGTAGAGCTGGCTTTGAACCGTATATTGTTCTACAGACAAAAAGTATGCATTGACATCGTAGCTGTCAGCGAAGACGAATATGACGAGCTGATTGCCAGCAAACTGGCCGAGATGGATGCGATCGAAGCAGCAAAGAAGTCCAAAGGAAGCTCCTCATCTGCTACTTCATCCGAGGCAAATCCCGATTACGTATTGACCGTCAGCGGCACGCTGACCGGCGAAGATGTTCTTGATATGCTGGAGAACGGACAGGACGTTCATCCCCGCACCAACCGGTTCGACATATTCCTTGTCAGAGGCTATGATAAATACTTCGAGCTGGCCACGCAGGGAAAACTCGCCGCGTTTAACGAGAAGCTCTCCGCCGAAGCAAAAGTTATCAAAGACTATCTACACAGTTCCTTGCTGACCGCCGCCACCATCAATAAGAAGATTTACGGCGTTCCCACAAACGGCGCGATCGGCGATTACAAATACATCGTTTTCGATAAAGAACTGCTCGAGAAGTACAATTTCGAAGCAAAAACAATGATTACCGTCGACGATCTGAACGAATACCTTCAGGTCATTCAGGAAAACGAGCCGGACGTCGTTCCGCTGAAAAACACCGTTGACACGAGAGATTACTCGTTCATGTTCGAGGACGGCTTCCCCTTCTATGTCGACAAAGACAACAACGTATTGTCCACCTACGAACTGAATGAGATTCCTTCCTACTACGCAAAGCTGGCGCGCTTCAGAGCGAACGGCTACTTTACGAACGCGCAGGGAAGCAGCGAAGGACGCTTTGCAGTGACCTTCGTAACCGGCGACGAAAGCACCATTGAGGAGCTGGAAAAAGAGTCCGGACAGAATCTGGTATACAACGTTTACGCAAATCCCGTCGTAACAAACGAATCGGCGATTAAAAGCATATACTGCATACACAAGTCGGTCGCTTCGAACGATTTGACGAACATCGCGAAAGCGCTGGCAGAAATCTATACCGACCCGGCTATTCAGAATCTGCTTACTTACGGCGTTGAAAACGTAAATTACAGACTTGACGACAACGGACAGGTCGTCATGCTCAACGACGATTATAGAATTAATCCCGATTACGCGGGCAACAAGCTGATCACCTATACGCGTCAGGGCGAAGATCCGAACAAGTGGCTCAAAATCAAGGAGCAGAACAAACTTTCCACCGCATCCAGAGCGATCGGATTCGAATTCGTCCCCAAGACCGTTGAAGGCAAAGACGGCAAAACGACCGTTGCCGAGCCGAATTACAAAACCATCCTGAGAGAAGTGACCGCGAAGTATTATCCCAAGTTCATGGACGGTTCCATCGTGGAACTGGACATGGAAGCGGTTATGGCGGAAAGCGTTCAGTCGGTTATGGAAGAGCTCCGCGACCAGCTGAAACGCACCTACCAAACCAATCTCGTTGCGGAGTACACCAACAACGTCCGCAAGCAGATAACCTCCAGCGCTCAAGCCAAAGAAATCAGACGGCAGGCTGAAGAAACGGTTATGAACGAGCTCAGGTCCTCTGTCAGAAGCAAACTGCAGAGCGAACTGACTACGAAGTACAGGATCGAATATCCGGACGCTACCAACGAAGAGCTGCTGGAAATGGTCGAAGCAGAGCTTACCGAAGCGCTGATAGACGAGCATCTCTATGACGATACCACCGTCGAGAAGGTTCAGAAGGATATCGACGATCTTTACGAGTCGGAGATCGCCTACCTGGTCAACGACAAAGTTTCCGATTATCTTTCCAGCGACGCGTTCCAGATTGCTTTGGACAGAGCGGTCAATTCTCCGAAGTTCAATCAGGAGTTGAACGCTTTGTACAGCAAAAACGGCGATTTGATGGTTGACGAAGTGATCACCGAGATCATCGCCGACGCCATTCGAAAAGCCGCAAAAGCGATGATTGAAGATTATAATAAGGCAATCGAAGAAGCGCTCGACAAGTTTGCCGAGGAAAACAGCGAAGCACTTCAATACTCAAAAGAAGAAATATTCGCGAAAATCGGCTATTACGAAGCGTCCGAAGACAACAAGGATGATCTGGTCCCCGCGTACAGCTCCGGCTTTGAGTTTGTTTACAAGGAAAAGATTCAGCGGCAGTTTAACGCGCTTTATCCGCTCCCCAATAAATAACAAGTAAAACATAAGCGTGCTGAAGTAGAATTCAGCACGCTTTTTTTCTTCAAAATTCAATTGCTTTCGTCAGCGCTTCGTAATCGGAAATATTCATGTTGCGGATTCTTGGATTCGCCACCATTTTTGGCCCCCAAAACCCGAACGCGATATGGCAGATGCCTTTTTTGCGCTTCAACATGCTTGCCGTGCAGCGCACGCTTTCGATCGAGCCGGTTTTGACGATGGTCGTACGATACGTAAATCTGCCGTTGGCGACGGCGACATTCTTTTTGTTGATGCTTAACCCTTCTGTTTTGTATTCAAGCACTTCGCCGACCGCCGCGAGCGCAAGAAGAACCGCGGCGCCTGCCACAAAAATCATATTCTGCGTAAACAAGGAGCCCGCAAGCAACAAAAGCGCGGCAAGAAACCGGAAGGACAAAAAGAAGTACGGCAAAGCTCTTTTCTGCGGTCTTGACAGCGATTTGGGCAGCTCGAAATCCGGCAGCAGTTTTTCAAGCAGGTTTTCTACCCGGTCGCGCTTCGCGATGGGGATCAGCATCGCGGTTTCCTGTGCCTTTTCTTCTTTTTCGTCGCCGTAGCCGATCACGAAAACCTCCATCGTATAATACTTAAAAATCCGCATGAGCGCGTTTTGCTTCAGCCTTATTCCGTTTATTTTATCCAAAGAAAACGAGTATTTCTTTTTCTGCAGCAGACCGTATTCTATGCTCAGGTGATAGCCCTTTTTGGAGAGCGTGAACCGATGGTATCGTATGACGTTGGTCAGCAGCGCAAACGCGAGCGTGATTAAATACAGGACCAAAATAACGATCACAGCCGAAGTAAACGAAATATCTCCGACCGCCTCGCCGTTGAGCAAGTCTTCGATGAATCGTTCCGCGTCGACGCTTTGGTCGATAAGGCTTCCGCCCACATACAGAACAGACAATACCGAAAAGATATATCCGATTTTCGACCGCAAAAGCCCGAGCAGCATAAAATCCCCGGCGTCGAAGACGATGCGCTCCTGCGGGGCCGGCTCGGAATCTTCCTGCAGGTCTTCCGGACGATGGCTTAACAACAACTGCTTAACGTACAGCGCGTCCTCTTTTTTCAGCACCAGCTTCGCTTCCGCTTGGTTCGCCGCGTCGTTTGCCTGCGCGGTATTGTCTATCTTTATCTTGTAAACTTTAAACATTTGGAAAAGCAAATCCTGCGACAAGTCAACCGTCGTTATGGTCGAAAGCGGGATTTCGGTTTTCTTTTTGGTAAATAGCCCTCTGCGAATAATCAGGTAGGTTTCGTTGATCTCAAATGTCGTGGTCATAAATTCGACGAAACGCTTGATCGGCAGAACCGCAATAATGATAACGAGCGTCATCATCGAATCGCTCGAGTTCCCTCCCAGCAATAAAATAAGCGCAAGGATTGGGAATCCGAAATTTTCAAGGAATCCGTCAAAAAGAAACAGGACATGGTTGCGTTTCGGTCCGTACATATCAGCTACCCGCCTTGCCTGATTTTTGAATCAGCTTGTTTTTCAGGTTTTCGGAAATCTCGCCGGCTGTTTCTTCGGTCAGCCCTTCGATCGTAAACTCGTCGCTTGCGGTATGAATGACCAGCTTCGTCAGTCCCAGTTTTCGATAGATAGGTCCGCTGGATATCGTGATGTGCTGAATGCGAATGACAGGAATAACCGACGTGGTGATAAAGAAAATCCCGTGCCGGATCTCTACTTTTTCGTTGTCGATGTAATACCCCCACTGCCTGTATTCGATGACGGGATATAAAAGCAGCGATATCAGCGCATAAAGCAGCAGCGCGCCTTCGACCGCAAAGAAAATCGGTTTATACGTTTCCCAGTCCTCCGCGCTGCGGGTCGCCAGGTTGACCCCCAGAATAAGTACGGCTAAAATGACTAAAAAAACCATTCTGCCGATTCGCCAGGATGTGATTACCTTTTTGTCCAGCTTTTTATACTCCATATGCCCTCCGTTTTATGTATTTATAAAAAATCCGGAAAAGCGCGTTTTCCGGATTTTTGCATTCAACTACGCAGTTATTTTTCATTATATAAAGCAAGGCAGGCTTTGTACATCATATAAATATCGGACTTCGAAGCAAGCTCGAACGGCGCATGCATGGATAACAGCGGCACGCCGACGTCGATTACGTCGATGTTCAGCATCGCGATTTCGGTCGCGACCGTGCCGGTGCCGCCCTGGTCCACCTTGCCGTACTCGCCGGTCTGCCATACGACACCGTTGTCGTCCAACAGCTTCGCGACCCTTGCGACCAGCTCCGCGGACGCGTCGGAAGCCCCGCCCTTACCTCTGCTGCCGGTGTATTTGGTTACAACCACGCCTCTGTCGAGGTAGGACGAGTTGTTCTTTTCGTACGCGTCGGCAAAGCACGGGTCGTACGCTCCGCCGACGTCCGCCGAGAAGCAAATCGAGTTGGCGCAGCAGGTTTTCATGTCCGCATTCTGCATTTCGCAGAGCGAAGTCAGGAAATGCGCGAAGGACGCAGAGCGCAGTCCGGTCACGCCCTCCGAACCGATTTCCTCTTTGTCCGCGAACATCGCGATGGCGGTGCGTTTGACGCCGGACAGCGCGCAGATGGCGGTCAGCGCGGGGTATGCGCAGACTCTGTCGTCATGCCCGTAAGCGGCGATCATGCTGCGGTCGAATCCGACCTCTCTTGACTTCAGCGCCGGCACCGCGGTCAGCTCGGCGGTAATCAGGTCGCGCTCGGTGATGCCGTACTTCTCGTTCAGAAGCGTCAAAATATACAGTTTCGCGCTGTTGTCCTCGTTTAAAGCCATGACGCCGTTGATAATGTTAAGCCCCTCGCCGGTGATGCCCTCCGAGAGCTTCTTTTCCATTTGGTCCTTGCTGATATGCGGCATCAGGTCGCTGATATAGAATACCGGATCGTTCTCGTCCTCGCCGACGCTGACGTCGATTTTCCTGCCGTCCTTTGTGCAGATAACGCCGTGCAAAGCGAGCGGAATGGCCGCCCACTGGTATTTCTTGATTCCGCCGTAGTAATGGGTTTTGAAATAGCTGATGCCGCTGTCCTCGTACATCGGAATCTGCTTGAGATCCAGCCTCGGCGAATCGGTGTGCGCGACGATAATCGAACAGCCGCGGTCCAGGCTCTCCTCGCCGATGACCGCGAGGTATATGCTCTTCTGTCTGTTTACATAATATATTTTATCGCCCGCTTTGTACTTCTTTCCCTTCTCATAGGGGACAAAACCGCGCTCGGCGGCGTACTTTACCGCGAAAGCGGTCGCTTCCCGCTCTGTTTTCGCAGAATCAATAAATTTGCGGTATCCGTCCGCGTACTGAAAAATCTCGCCCACCGCTTCCGGATAGCGCGCATACACGCTTTCCCGTTTGTAAAGCAGATTCTTTGCTTCTTCCGTTGTCATTTCCCTTTTCTCCTTTTCAATTTACAAACTGACTGTTTTCGCAATATAAATCGATATAGATTTGTTTTACCTTATTGACCTTTTTCACAAACTGTTCCGTTTCCGAATACGGAATGGCCTTTAGCGTCACGCCGTCGTCGGAATAACGCGTATCCGCGAGCCAGCTCGTAACGCTGCCGTGTCCGGCGTTGTATCCGGCAAGCGCCGTGTCCCAGTTCCCGAACCGTTTATAAAGGTAGGATAAATAATATACCCCGTATTTGATGTTGGTTTCCGGATTGGTCAGCGCGCCTTCCTCGTAGTTTTCGCCCTTCATTTTGGCAAGCCATTCGTAGGTGCTCGGCATCAGCTGCATCAAACCCGTCGCGCCTTTTCTGGAGACCGCGTCCGCGCGGAAACTGCTCTCCGTATAAATCACGGCGAAAACAATCTCCTGCGGCACGTCATACGCCGCGGCGTATTTCGCTACGTACTCCTCGTACTTGAGCGGATACCGCTGTTTCTGGATATACCTGTAAAGCATCAAATAGCCGGCAGTCAGGAAAACAACGATCAGGGCAGCCACCGTTATTATTTTTCTCTTTTTCTTCAATATGTTAACACCCTTTCAGAATGTTCTCGAAAACACGCTCGGTGTTTGCCCGCAGCGCCGCCAAATCGGAGTTGTTATATATAATATAATCGCAGCGCGCTTTAAGATATTCGTTGTCCAACTGCTTCGATAGCCGAATCGCCGCCTGTTCTTTGGCAAGGTTATCCCGTTTGCACAGCCTTTCGACGCTTTGTTCGTCGGGCGCGATCACGCCGACAATTTTATAGCACTGTTTGTCAAACCCGCTCTCAAACAGAAGCGGCGCCTGAACGACAACCAGCCCGCCCCTGCTTTTCGGCGCGGCGGCTTCGGCGCGACGGAGCACGGTCTGCAAAATATGCTTGTGCGTGATTTGGTTCAGCTTCATCAGCAGCGTATCGTCCGCGAACACGATTCTGCCCAAAGCCTTGCGGTCGATGCTGCCTTCGTGATCTAAAATTTCGGTTCCGAAGAAGCCGGTCAGCTCCTGCTTCAACGGCTCGCTGCTCTCCAGCAGCTCATGGTAAACGGCGTCGCAGTCGATGACCGCGATGCCCATGGAGGCGATCATCCTGCCGCACTCGCTTTTGCCGCTCCCGCTTCTTCCGCACAGTCCGATCAGTTTCATACCATTCTCCCGTAAAATCGGTTAGAGCCTTATATATTTCGCAATTTCGCTTTGCGGTATGGCGCCCTGCCGCAGGATTTTCGGTTCGCCGACCAAAGAAACAATGGTGGATTCCAAGCCGTACTCGGTGCGTCCGGCGTCCAGAATCATATCCACCCTGCCGTACAGCTCCTCGACGACTTCTTTGCCGTCCTTTGCGCTGATTCTGCCCGAAATATTCGCCGACGTCGCCGCGATGGGACATCCCGCTTCTTTGGCGAGCAGCACAAAGATGTTGTTGCTCGGAAAGCGCAGTCCGACGGTATCGTTTCCCGCGGTCACGATGTCCGGCACGCAGGGCTTCTTTTTCACGATCACCGTCAGCGGTCCGGGCGTGAACGCTTCAATCAGCTTTCTCGCTTCGTCGGTTAAGTACGCGATTTCCTCCGCTATCTTTAGCGAAGCGATATGGCAGGACAGCGGCTTCTGTGCCGGGCGTTCTTTGGCGTAATAAATCTCCGCCACCGCTTTTTCGTCAAACGCGTTCGCGCCGACGCCGTACACCGTCTCGGTCGGAAAAGCGGCGACGCCTCCGTTTTTAATCAGTTCTGCGCATTTTTTGATAATGCCGATATCCGGATTTGATTCGATTACTTTATAAATGACTGTGTTTTTCACGCTATAACCCTTCGTTTCGGATGATGTTTGTAGTTTATCATAATTTTGCCTGTTTTTCCATATGTTTGTAGATTTACAAGGGGAAAATTCATAAAAAAAATATGTTGAAAATTCATTTTTCTAATGCTATAATATGGTCTAATATTTATATGTCATATATGTCTTATTATCGCGAAAATGTCTGTTTTTCAGACGTTTTTCCGTGTTTTTCATCCATTCTGTTTTTACAAAAAGGAGGTTTTCTATGCCCATCAAGATTCCTCACGAACTGCCGGCAACGGAAGTGCTGATCAACGAAAACATATTTGTTATGGACGAATACCGCGCGCTCAGACAGGATATTCGTCCGCTCAGAATCGCAATCCTCAATCTGATGCCGACAAAAATCGTTACGGAAACGCAATTCATGCGGCTATTGTCCAACACGCCGCTGCAGATTGATATAACGCTTTTAAAAACCGCATCCCATCAGTCCAAGAACACGCCCGCCGCGCATTTGGCTTCGTTCTACAAAACCTTTGACGAGGTCAAAAAAGAAAAGTTCGACGGCCTGATTATCACGGGCGCGCCGGTTGAGACCCTTCCGTTTGAGGAAGTGGATTACTGGGAAGAACTCTGCTCCATTATGGCGTGGTGCAAGCATAATGTTTATTCGACGATGTACGTCTGCTGGGGCGCGTACGCCGGACTATATTTTAATTACAATATACCGAAGCGTATTTTGGAGAAAAAGATGTTCGGCGTGTTCGAGCACAGGACGTTAATCCCGCTGTACCCGCTCGTCAGAGGATTCGACGAGGTTTTCCTTGCGCCGCACTCGCGCTATTCGACGGTGGACCCCGAGGATATTTTAAAGCAGGATAACCTCCTGCTCGCCGCCGTTTCGGACATCGCGGGCGTTTATCTGGTCGCGTCCAGAGACGGCAGAGAGGTTTACGTCACCGGCCATGCTGAATACGATCACGATACGCTGCAGAAAGAGTATCTGCGCGACGTCGCGAAAGGCTTGAAGATTGACATTCCGTACAATTACTTCCCGAACAACGACGTCAATTTGACGCCTAAGAACACATGGCGCTCGCACGCGCATCTTTTGTATTCGAACTGGCTGAACTACTTCGTTTACCAGAACACGCCGTACAACATTGAGGAAATACTGTAAAATAGATTCCTTAAATATCAATTTAGAGAGAAGAATTGTCAATGCGCAGATATTTATTTTCGATCAATGAAGAAATGAGCGTATACGACTTTGACGTCGTCATCATAGGAAGCGGAATCGCGGGGCTGTATTCGGCGCTCCATCTGGATTCCGCGCTTCAGTGCGCCGTCGTGACCAAAGCGAATATCGACGAGAGCAACTCCTACCTCGCGCAGGGCGGTATCGCCGCGGTGATGTCGCCCGAAGACACCTATATCATGCACATCAACGACACAATAAAAGCGGGCGCCGGTCTTTGCGACCCGGAAGCCGTCAAGGTGCTTGTCGAGGAAGGTCCGGAGAACATCCGAACGCTGATTGACATGAAGGTTCCGTTCGACGTCAACGCGGACGGCGACCTGCAGATTACGCGCGAGGGCGGTCACAGAACCCGCCGTATCGTGCACTGCGGCGGCGACGCGACCGGCAGGGAGACGACCATTCAGCTCAGCAAAATCGCGATGCAGAAGGATAACCTCCACTTTTTCTTTGAAACCTTTTTGGTAGACCTCCTGACCGACGACAACGGCGTCTGCGGCGTGCTGGTAAAGGTCGGGGACGATTTCAAGGTGCTGCGCAGCAGAAACGTCATCATCGCGACCGGCGGCTGCGGTCAGATTTATCAGTACACGACCAGCCCGCTCGGCTCTGTCGGCGACGGAATTGCCGCTGCGTACCGGGCCGGCGCGGTTCTGCAGGATATGGAAATGATTCAGTTCCATCCCACCACGCTGATTTCCGACGGAAAAGCGTCCAGACTGTTCCTGATTTCCGAAGCGGTCCGAGGCGAAGGCGGAATTCTGCGCAACAGCAGGGGCGAAGCGTTTATGCAGGGCAAGCACGAGCTTGCCGACCTCGCGCCGCGCGACATCGTAACCCGCTGCGTGCTCGCTGAAATGGAAAGAACCGGCGATCAAAACGTATGGCTGGATGTTTCGTCCATGACGACGGAGTTCTTCAAAGAGCGTTTTCCGACCATCTTCAACGAGTGCGAGAGCAGAGGCATTCATCTGACCAAAGACAGGATTCCGGTCCGCCCGGCGCAGCATTACATCATGGGCGGCGTCAAGACCGATATTGACGGCAGAACCAACATCAAAGGGCTCTACTGCGTCGGCGAGGCGGCGCGCACCGGCATACACGGCGCGAACAGGCTCGCTTCCAACTCGCTGCTCGAATGTCTTGTGTTCGGACGCAGGTGCGCGCGATACATCAACGGCAATATCGTGCCCAGCTATAACGAAAACAAGAAGATAAAAGTAGAATCGAAGATTTATCATAAAAAACTGGATATCGGCTTCTACTCTGCGCTTGAAGCGAAAATCAAGCAGATTATGACCGCTTACGCCGGACCCATCCGGAGCCGGGAAGGCCTGCGCACCGCGCAGGCGGAACTGGACGCGCTTGCCGAACAGATCGAGGACGCACATCTGTCTCTCCCCTACGAGTTCAAAGTGTACAATATGCTTCAGGTTTCCCGGAAAGTCGTGGAAGCGGCCATCGCGCGCAAAAAGAGCGTGGGCGCGCACTACCTGACTGACGAGGAGCAGTAAGAAAGAGAGGGGTAACGCTCTATGAAAACCATATTTGACCGCATAATCCAGATGTCGCTTGAGGAAGACGTTCCGTTCGGCGACATCACCACGAACAGCATTGTTCCGGCGGACAGACGAGTTTCTGGCAGGTTTATCGCCAAGGACGACGGCGTTTTGTGCGGCATTGACATCGCGCAGCGCACGTTCGAGCTTGTCGGCGGCGATTTTGAGATGGTAAAATATTTCAAAGACGGCGACTCGATAAAGAAAGGCGACGTCATCGCCGAAATCAGCGGAAACGCCCGCACCATCCTGACCGGCGAGAGAACCGCGCTCAACCTAATGCAGCGCGCGAGCGGCATCGCGACCGCGACCGCGAAAGCCGTCAAAGCGGTTGCGGGCACCAAAGCGCATATCGCGGATACGCGGAAAACCATGCCCGGGCTTCGGCTGCTGGACAAATACGCCGTCAGAGTCGGCGGCGGCGTAAACCACCGCTTCAATCTTTCGGACGGCGTTTTGATAAAGGACAATCATATCGCCGCGGCCGGCTCGATTAAAAATGCCGTGGAAGCGGCGAGGAGACACTGTCCGCATACCTTAAAAATCGAAGTCGAGGTGGAAAACTTCGTCCAGCTTTATGAAGCGCTCGAGGCGAAAGCGGATATTATCATGCTGGACAATATGTCCAACGAGGATATGGCGAAGGCCGTGCAAATCATCGGCGGCAGAGCGATCGTCGAGGCAAGCGGCAATATGGGCGAAAAGGACCTTTCCGAGGTTGCGAAAACCGGTGTGGATTTGATTTCAATCGGAAGTTTGACACATTCTGTTAAATCTCTTGACATTAGTTTGAAATTTAGTATAATATAAGTGTTGTAAATTTATAGAAAAGAAGGTTGAAAAATGAAACACATCAAGCAAATCGCTTTGTTGGCCGTTGCGCTCATGATGATCGTAGCGCAGTTCGCAATCTCTACGTCGGCCGAAGACACAGTTTTAGTAAACCTCATGCCCACCAAAGACAACACGATGGGCAAACTGCAGTTAACCGGCTGCACGATGGAAGAGAACAGCGACGGTTCGGTTACGTTTACGCTCACCGCTACGTCGGCAAACGTCAAAATGATTTTTGCTGAAAACGTTTATCAGGAAGAAAGCGGCGGCACAATTTACAGCGGCGATGCTTTTGACATCACCAAAGGCGCCTTTGTCGTTTACGATTACGCATCTGCCGACGGCGTTTCGTTCAGCAGATTCGTAGCGCATTATACCCGTAAAGACAAAGCAACCGCCAACACGCTTGCAGACCTTTACCTGAACAGTATGGAAAGCGATTCAACATACGCAAAACATCGTAAAGTCAGCGGAGAAGGCTTCGGTGTTTGGGATTTAGGTACATACGTTACTGTTGATAAAGGCTCCTCATGTGTATTTGACAATCATATGCATCGCTTCTGCGACCTTGATTTCGATATGGTCGGCAAAGTCGGCGGCAAACTTACGATTTACAAGTTCTACGTAAGCTCAACTGCAGACGTGAAGGATCTCGGCAAAGTCAGACCCGAGCCTACTCAGTTCGAGTCGAGCGCCGCATCCTCTGCAGCTTCTTCCGTAGCAACTTCTTCTGCCGCTTCCTCCGCTGCAAGCAGCGATACGTCTTCCGCTAAGAGTGAAGCTTCTTCTACTTCCAGCGAAGCGAAATCCGACGTAACCAGCTCGAAGAGCGACAGCTCCGCAAGCAGCGTATCCACCGAAACCGAAGATAGCAGCAACTGGTGGATTTATGTTGTCATCGCAGCCGTTGTAGTCGCTGTCGTTGCGGTTGTCATCTATTTCGTAAGCAAAAACAAGAAAAAAGAATAAGCAAGCAACTTGAATAAAAGGAACCGCAAAAAAGCGGTTCCTTTTATTTTTTGCTCAACTCTCTCCCGCATATGCCCTGATTCTTTCGTCGCGGCCGCGTTATATTATAAAATATCTTTCTCAAAAAGACCCCGTAAGACGGAATCTTCTTTACGGGGATTTCATATTCATTTCACGTCCGCGTTCCGCATCGCCGGGTTGTCGATCAGGTTGCCCTTTTCGTCATACCGCGAGCCGTGGCAGGGACATTCCCAGGTGTGCTCGACCTCGTTCCACTTCAGCGAGCAGCCGAGGTGCGTGCAGCGCTTGGTGGAGGGCGTCAGCAGGCTGACGACCGTATCGCTCAGATTGACAAACAGCTGCTTTGTAAAAATCGAGCGGTCGGGCGCAAAAACGTCCGCAAACTGGTTCTTTTGCTCCAGAACCATATCGCGCAGAATCCTTGCGCTGACCATCGACGAGGTCATGCCCCATTTGTTGAATCCGGTCGCGACGAACAGATTGGGCGTGTTGGGCGAATACCTGCCGATATACGGAATGCCGTCCAGGCTCATGCAGTCCTGCGTCGCCCAGGAATACTGCTCCACCGCGCCGCGGTAGCGCGTTCTTGCGAAATTGCGCAGTTCCTGATACCTGCCGCCCGGCTTGCCGGTTCTGTGGTCGCCGCCGCCGATGAGCAGAAGGTTCTGGTAGTTGCGGAACGACATGCCGTTTTCCGCTTCGTCCACGTACATGCCGCCGACATCCGGCGCGTTCTCCAAAGCGATGGTGTACGAGCGGCTCTGATACAGCTTGATAAAATACAGCCCGCGCCGATTGATAAACGGAAAATGCGTGGCGATAATGATTTTTTCCGCTTTGATATTGCCGGTATCCGTATAAGCGACATTGCCCTTTACTTTTTGAATAAAAGTGCGCTCGCGGATGTTCAGACCGCCCGCGATGCCGGCGGCAAACTTGAGCGGATTGAACTGCGCCTGATTCGGGAACCGAACCGCCGCTTTTACGTCCAGCGGAAGCGGCACTTTTTCGACCAGTTCCGCGCCGAAACCCAGCCTGTTGACCGCGCTGACCTCGTCTTCTATTTTCTTTCTATCGGTCAGCGTGTAAACATAAGCGTTCTTTTCTTCAAAATCGCATTGGAACACTTCGCTCAGTTCGCGGTACTTCCCGACCGCCCAGAGGTTAGCCGAAAGGTACTGCTTCGCTTTTTGGACGCCGAAGTTTTGAATCAGCTTTGCGTAAATCAGCCCGTGCTGGGCGGTAATCTTCGCGGTGGTGTTTTTGGTCACGCCGCTGCAGATGGTCTCGCCCTCTACGAGCAGGCAGTCCACGCCCGCTTCTTTCAAAAAGTAGGCGCACAGAATTCCCGCAAGCCCGCCGCCGATGACTAAGACGTCGCAGGACTTATCCCCTTCCAGTTTCGGAAACTTTGGCAAATCAACGCTTTCGCTCCAAACAGATTTCATATCCTTAATATCCTTTTTTTATTTATTATTTGTTGTTCGAACCTTTCTATTCCACAACTTGCATTTCTTGTGCGTATATGCTATTTTTATATAAGTAAGAAGGTGATTTTTTATGAAAATAATCCGCGTCCATCTGTACGAACAGTACGCGCAGCTCAAAACGCCGTTTAAAACGGCGCTGCGGACTGTGGACAGCCTGTCCTCTGTCATTGTGGAGTTCGCGACGGACGAAGGTTTAACGGGGTACGGCGCGGCTTCCCCGACCGCCGCGATTACGGGCGAGACCATGCCCTCGATTATCTGCGCGCTGAAGGACTATATCAAATCCGCCGTTCTCTACCAGGACCTTGATCTTTCTCTGACCGAAAAAATTGCAAACGCGATCGCGTGCAACGCTTCGGCAAAAGCCGCGGCTGAAATGGCTTTGTTTGATCTTTTGGCGCAGGAAAAAGGCGTTCCGCTTTACAAATATCTCGGCGGCAGGCAGGCGAAAACGCTCGAAAACGACATTACAATCAGCCTAAACCCGCCGGACGTGATGGCGGAAGACGCGGCAAAAGCGGTTCGGAAAGGCATACGCATCTTAAAAGTAAAGTTAGGCGGCGCTGCGGAACAGGATATCCGGCGCATCGACGCGGTCGCGGCCGTCGGCGGGTGCGTCATCCGCATCGACGCGAATCAGGCGTGGGACTTTGATACGGCGGTCAGCGTCGTCAACCACTGCGTCGAGAAAAACTACGACATCCAGCTGATCGAGCAGCCGTTCGGGCGGTATGAACTCGAGCTGATGAAAAAGCTGAAAGCGGCAAGCAGAATTCCGATTCTTGCGGACGAGAGCGTTTTCACCGCTCGCGACGCGAAGGCGGTCGCTTCGTCCCAGTGCGCCGATTTTATCAACATCAAGCTCGCAAAATCCGGCGGCATCGCCGAAGCCGTAAGAATTAACCGTATCGCCGAAAAAGCCGGCATAAAGTGTCTGATGGGCTGCATGCTCGAAAACCCCATCGGCGTGATTGCCGCGGCGCATTTCGCTTCCGCGTTCGACAACGTCACGATGGCGGATTTGGACGCGGTCGAACTGCTTCAAAACAACCCGATTGATTCCTCGACGATTTTTAAGCCCGACAAAATCATTATAACCAACGAAAAACCCGGACTGGGCATCACCGATATCTGGAACGTCAAGAGGATCGACTGAATGAATATCAAAGAAAAAATCAACGCCATTCTGCAAAAAAACCCGTCCTGCGGCGTTCTGATCGCCGCAGACGACGGGAGCGTGAAGTTTGAACACAACAGCGAAACGGCTTTTCCGAGCGCCAGCGTCATTAAACTTTACATAATGTCATACTATTTGGACCGGAAAATGCCGCTGGACACGGTTATTCCGTACGACAAAAGCTGTTATGTCGATTACAGCGTCATCAAAGAGTTAGACCTTTGCGGTCTGACCCTTTCCGAACTGCTGACGCTGATGATCGCTTCCAGCGACAACACGGCGACCAATATTCTAATCGACCACGCCGGCATGGAAGCGATAAACGATTACATTCAGTCCGCGCTGAACGCGAAAAACACCGCCCTGCGGCGGCGCATGCTGGATTACGAAGCGATCAAGCGCGGGCTGGACAACTACACCTGCGCGTACGATACGGTAATGCTTTTAAAAAGACTGTCGCAGAACCCGGCGGCGATGGATATACTGGGCAGGCAGAAATGCGCGGACCGGCTGATGCGGTATATCTATTCCGGCGTGGCATTTTACGGCAAAGCCGGCGAAATCCCCCATGTATTCAACGACGCCGGTATTTTGAAAACCAAAAAAGAAACAGCCTTCGCGGCTGTTTTGACGAACCATGTCAACTTTAATACGGCGGCCGTTCTGTGCGGTCTGTGCGGGCTCTTGGCTGTCGGTTCGGAGAATGCGGTTTATTAAACGGCGTCCTGCTCGTTTTGCGCGGATAGGCCGTACTGAAGAATTATTTTTGCGCCTCTCCGCATCACGGGCAATAATATAAGCAGGAAACTTATCGCTGCGCTTTCTGCCAAATGCCATTCCTTACTCGGCAGATAAGCGATTAGAATCATCAGCGGATAACATATAAAAAAGTTTAATAGAAATCGAAACAGGTACTTCCTGCCGTTTGCGTTGAACTCGTCTATAAACGTAACGGCGCCAACAAGCAAAAAGTACAAAGCAATAATGCCGGAGAGTATTTTGACGATAAAGAATATCTTCCCGGCGATTCTATACAGCATATCGCTTTCACTTTTGCTAACCCATATCATGATGAGCGCAAGGATCAGTAAAATCAAATCCGCGAGCATAAAGTGAGCTGTAAATTTTAAAAACCTTTTTCGATCTTTCTCGGGGAATCTGTTCATAATAGATAAAAGCATAAAAAAGCCGCCCCCTAATCTGCAACTGTTAAATTTATTATACAATATTTCAAGATAAAATCAATATAAAAATAAAACCTCCTTTGACGGAGGTTTTTATTATGCTTTTTTTGCCCGCTTATACATTGACTTCCAATGTCTTTACATACTGCCCGGCGGTATAAACATGCGTCGCGCAGGAGATGCAGGGGTCAAAAGAGCGGATGACCCTGCCGATTTCCACCGGGTCTTTTACATCCTGAACCGGCGTGCCGATAAGCGCCCGCTCGGCGACGCCGGGATGCTCATCGTCCCGCGCGCAAAAGTTCCATGCGGACGGCGTGATGATCTGATAGGTTAAAATCTGCCTGTTTTCCACCGAAACCCAATGACCGAGCGCGCCTCTGGTCGTATCAATCAATCCGCTGCCCTTCCCGCCGACCGACACTTCGTAAACCTGCTGGAAGTTGATGCCGGGACGCAGGTTCTCTAAAAGCGTTTTCAAAACAGCGCAGATTTTCTTCGCCTCCAGCACGCGGGCAATGGTTCTGTCCATCGCGGAAATGCCGTTTCGGTACTCGCCGCTGAGCCACTGGCGGGCAAGCGGTCCGACCTCGAACGGCTTGTTCTCGTAGCGCGGCGCTTTGACCCAGGTGTATGCCTTTAAATCTTTCGTATCCTCGATCGGCTGATGATACAAATCCTGCGGCTCAAGATTTTTACACCACGAGTAATCGCTGACCTCGGCGATGCGGTCCGGGTTGAACGGAGTTATATCGCCGTTGGTGTAGACCAGCGGATCGACATACAAAGTCCCCAGCTCTTTATAATGGTCGAATATGCCGTAGCTTAACAGATTGCCGTAACCACCGCCGATTTGGTAGTATTCGGGGTAATATTTCGCGATGTCGTAAACGTCCGGAAGCATTTTCTCCTCGATAAAGGTCTGGATGGAATCTAAAATCGAGAGCATGCTGATAACCTTGTCGGACGTCGCCTGCATGGTCGCACCGCCGATAAAAATACCGTGATTATGCGGCGCTTTGCCGCCGAAAATCGCGACCATCTGATGCGCCGAGCGGCTCAGCTCCAGCGAATCGAAATAGTTTTTCACAATTCGGTCGTTGATTTCTTTGGGCAGCCTGTAATCGTTATGCCGCGCATTTAAAAGCGGGAAGTTTTGGGGCATTTTCACATAATCGGGGATGGTCATCTGGAAAAAGTGCCGCAAATGGTTCTGCAAAAACTCGCTTCCGTGAATAATGTCGCGCAGATACCTTCCCTGTTCGGTCACCTCAATGCCCATCACGCTTTCGAGCGCGAGCGTCGAAGCCATTGAGTGCGCGGTCGAGCAGATTCCGCAAATCCGCTCGGTAAAATATACCGCGTCAAAAGGGTTTCTTCCGACCAGCATCTGCTCAAAGCCGCGGAACATCAGCCCTTTTGTTTTTGCGTTTACGACAGCGCCATTGTCCACATCGGCGTTGATTTCCATAAATCCGCTGATTCGCGTTACCGGATTGATTGTAATTTTCTGCGGCATGGCAAACCCTCTTTAGCGCGTAGTGTTGTAGGTTATAAACGGCTCCATCGCGTCGGGGAAACCGAACTGCGCGCAGCCGATGCAGGGCGTATCGCATTTGACCGGCCAGTTGACGTGGTTGTTCCACATCCGCACCGGGCAGTCAATCGGTGTGATCGGCCCGCGGCAGCCGAGCTTGAACATGCATGTTTGATCGCCCAGCTTTTCCGCGAAAATGTTGTTATCGAAATAGGACCTGCGCGGGCAGCGGTCGTGAATCGTAATGCTGTAAAACATCTGCGGGCGGTTCCTGCTGTCCAAAGGCGGCTCGCCGTACAGCAGAATATACGCCAGCGTGCCGAGAAACCAGTCCGGATTGCAGGGACAGCCCGGGCAGTTGATTACCCGGCGTTTCAACACCTTCTGCACGCCCACGCATTCAGACGGATTGGGTTTTGCGCCCGAGACCCCGCCGTGCGACGCGCAGGCGCCCACCGCGATGACATATTCGGCGGCTTCCCCGAGCCGGGTGACGGCGCTCAGCCCCGTGACCGCTGTGCCGTTCACGCGCCCGATGATGTTGTAAAGACCGTTTTCCCGTTTGGAAACCGCGCCTTCCACCGCCAGTATAAAGTCGCTTCCGATCACGCTGAAAAGCTGTTCCATCGCAGCGCTTCCTTCTTTTGCGACCAGACTGTTGCAATAGATAAAGTCGGTCATCGCCGTCATCATGTATTCCAGATTCGGCTCGAACCCGTCAAGAAGCGAAATAATATTGCCGGAGCATCCGTTCAGCTCCAGCCAGACCAGTTTTTTCTTTTTGCCGGTCGTTTCGGCCTGATTGATCGCCGCGTTGACCAGTTCCGATATGTATTTTCTGCGGTCGGAGTATCCCGGGCAGTTTTGCTGCATAAAAAAGTCTCCTTTACGCCAGTTTGCCGACAAGCTTGAGCTGTTTAAACCTGTCGTCCCCGTGCATCCGCACGAAGGTTTCGGTGACGTCTTTGCCGCAGCTGACGCCGAAATGGGTTCCGGCGGCGAACGCGGGATGATCGGACACGTCGTAAACCAGTCCGTTGATGGCGACCAGCGCCGGTTTTCCGTCTTTGCCCGTGCACTGCGCGAGTTCTTCCTTAGAAAACACTTTCAGCGGCTCCGATGCGGCTTCTTTTGCGGCGGGCGCGCGCTCGGCGGAACCTGTCGTTTGCGCGCGCGTTTCCTGCGCTTCCGGCGCGTTTTTTTCACCTTTCGGAACCGCCTGCACCTGCAAATCGTATTCGCGGTTTATGACCTCGACCGCGCTTTCAAGCGTAGATACCCTGTCCCGCAGCTGCCGGAGCACTTCCCATTTGCTCTTGCAGGCGTTCGAGCCGAGCAGTTCGACGTCCGATTTGATTTCCTTTACCATATTCACAAGAAAATCCCCGAATGAATACCGCATACCATCATCCTGCTTTCTTCCTGAAGTGAATGGACCGTACTATGCGTCGGTTTTCCAGATGTCCGGGTCCTGGTCGCCGAAGATATGCTCGATTTTTACCTTGAACTTCTCGGTTTCCTTTTTCTCAACCGCAATCTGCGTCCAGTCGCCGACGATGTTGCTGTTTCTGGACACAAACTGCTCCAAAATGCTCTCTTTTGTGATTTGGCTGTCTTGATGGACGGAAACCACCAGTTCGGTCAGCTTTACGATGGAATACTGCCGGCAAAGGTCCAGCACTGCGTCGTAAATATCCATTACCAAAAATGAATCGTGCATGGAAAAAACCCTTTCATTACTCCACCTTAATCAGCGAATTGAATTTTGCGAGCAAATCCTCAACGGCGGAGCATATGTTCTCAAACTTCTGCGACAAAACCGGGCTTATTTCCTCGCCGTAGCAGACGTCGGCAACCTCAATGCCGATTAAGTACCCTTTATAATTGCGGCCATACAGCTTCATCAGCTCAATCAGGCTCAACTCGTGCTGGCTTCCGCAGCAGGAAGGCGCCGACAGCACTTCCGAAAGCTCGTATGTCTTGATGCTTCCCGGCGTGTCGTTCGTATAAAGCGCGTCTAAAATGACGATAAAATCATCTTCGTTGAGGGAGAAAAAACAGCTTTTGTCATCGGTTTCGCATATCGTCACGTCATATCCGAGTTCCTCCATCGTGTCCCGCATGTGCTCGGTTACGGCGATCGCGATTCCGTCGTCGGTCATAAACCGGTTGCCGACCGCAATCAGCTTCTTCATTCGGACCCGCTCCTTTCCGATTTCGATTCTCTGCCTTATATAATGTTATATTGAAATCAGCCGTGAAATATGACAGAAAAACTCATATCGGACAAAATTGTTCGGCCTTGACAAATCTTTCTGCCAAGACTAAAATGACTTGCGGAAGGAAGTGGTGTTTTGCGCATCCAGATAAGAAAAGCGAGCGAGAAGGATATTCCGCGCCTGATAACCCTTCTTGAGCAGGTCGCGGCGATTCACAACAACGCGCGCCCGGACCTTTTTAAAGCGAACTCAAAGAAGTACAACGAAAACGACCTGAAAGACTTATTATGCGACCCCAAGGTTACCATCTTCGTCGCCGCGGACAAGGACGACGTCGCGGTCGGCTACATATTCTGCATGCTGAGCGAGTATAAAGATCACGCCATCATGCAAGACGGCAAAACGCTGTATATCGACGATTTGTGCGTGGACGAATCGCAGCGCGGTAAAGGCATCGGCAAAATGCTGTTCGAGCGCGCCCGCGCTTACGCCCGCGAACAGGGATGCCGCAACATCACGCTGAACGTCTGGGCGGGCAACGACGGCGCGCGGCGCTTCTACGAAAATCTCGGCATGAAGGAACAGAAGCGAACGCTGGAAATGCTATTGTAATATTAACAAAAAAACACACCCTGAACGTATCGCAACGCGAACACAGTTCAGGGTGTATCTATTTTATGGAAAGTCCTTGGCCAAAAATATTTCGTCAGCCCGCGGCTTCGGGCGGCTTCTTTAGGATTTATTTTTAGGGAAACTCGGCGTCTTACCTATAAAACGGCGTATATGCAAGCTCTGTGATTACGGTTTCGGATGCGAAGTCATCTCCGTTGTGAATATAAATTTTTCCTCTTACTTCGATGAGCGTGCTGGTTTCGTCATTCTCATCTAACTGCATCTCTTCCGCCTGATTGGTGTCGAATACGTCCTCTCTCGTGAAGGATTCGCCGGGCTGCAGTTCGCCAAAGAAGATTTCATCCGGTTTTGCCACCTCTTCCACAACAAGCCCGAAATTGCAGGCTTTACCATTGCGGTAAGCGGATAAACTTACGCATCCCTGAACGCCGTCGATGATCGAGGGCGCCCACAGCGATACAGGCTCGCTGCCGATATTCTTCACCGTTGTCTTAACGGTAACGACATCTCCCTTCACAACGCGATACTTATACTCCATTGTAATCTGAAGATTGCCTACCGTCTGGGTGGCAATTGCCGTATGATCCGCCAGGTTTTCTTTTACCGCCATAAATTTGCGGTAGTCGTCATACTTGCCGCCCGCGTCCGCAACGGTTTTTACGTTCAGGTCTTCGTCGATCTTTACTTCAGTAAACTTAAAGCTTTCAATTACTTCCCCGGCTTCGTTTCTCCACTCGTAGTTCAATACCAAGCCGGTCAGAATATCTACGTAGTAATACTCGGTCGTGGTTTGATACGGCGTTTCTTCAAGCGTGTTCGCATCTGGCAGCTTCCATTGAAACGACCTTGTTAAAACCGCGCAATCTCTGTCTAAATACTTCGTGATCGTTAAATCATATTTTATATAACTATAACTAAAATCAGTTATCGGTAAAGTTTCATATGCTTTCAGCCGGAACAATCCCGAAAAATTCACGCCGAGGAGTACGATCTCTTTGTTAAAAATATCAATTTCATTTATCGGACAGTCAATGACTTTGAAGTTCTTCCTTTCATTGTTATAAAATAGTGTTTTTGTGCCGTCGCAATATGTTTCGAGATCTTGTGTGATGACCGGACCGGTACCATCGGCGCCGCCGTAATGAGTGCTGTGATAATGCTCATAATACTCCGAGGTTTGGCTGTTATATTGAACATCTATCGTAGCGGATAATTTCGAATAAACGTCTTCCTTTACCCCTTTGCCCGAAAATGTCGTGTAATAGCTGCTGCTGTTCATCATTTTGTTGACGATATACGCAAAGGTGATCTCATCCGGTATTTCCGGCCGGGACGCTTCTGTTTCAACGGAAACAGCTTCTGTTTCCATGGAAACAGCTTCGCTTTCTCCGGCAAGCGCCGCGTTATTGCCGCCCTGAGCAGGTCTTAATACCATCGATGCAGCAACCACCATTGCGCACAGCACGACCAGCAGGCAAACCTGCAGCGCCTGCTTCCAGGCAACATGCCGTACTTTTTTGGCGGTCCTGATTTCCCTGTTCTCTAAAATGCTGTTGGTGATCAGATTCTTCTGTTCTGTTGATAATGTTATTTTGTCAAAGGCTCTTTTAATGTCGTCTCCGCGCATTCCAAGTCCACTCCTTCCAAAATCATTCCTAATTTCTTGCGCGCTCGCTTCAAGCGGGAGGACGCCGTATTCACGCTGACCCCTGTGATGGACGCGATTTCGCCGATGCTGTACCCTTCGTAATAATACAGGTAAATCACATCTCTGTACGCGGGGGACAGCTTTCGGATTTCGGACAAAACTGACCTGTCCGTCTCGTCAAGGGTGTACGTAATAGATTCGTTCAGGGGCTCGGTGCGGAGGAACCAGAAAGACCTTCTTAAATCGACGCATTTGTTTATGGTCGTTCTGATCAGCCACGCCTTGAGATGTTCGTCGCTTTCGAAGTCCTTGCCGCATTGATACAAGGCTAAAAAAACCTCCTGCGCAACATCCTCGGCATCGGCGTAATTGCGCAGGCGGTTAAACGCGACTCTCAAGACCGTATCACCGAACCGCTGCACCCGCTGCCTGAAAAGCTCGTTTACTCGCGAGTAGTTTTTTTCTTCCATCGGCTATCCCCTTTCACTAACTAATTCGATTGAAAGAAGCGTTTTGGTGCAACGTTCGGAAAAATTTTTTTATTTATTTTTTATCGGCAGACGCGCCAGTATATCTTTGATATGCGTATCCCAGTAGTCCCAGTTGTGAACGCCCTCGAACACTTCATAGGTATGGTCTATGCCCAGTTCGGTCAGGTGTTTGTGCATTTTCTCGTTCCCGTCAAAGGTGAGTTCGTCGTCCTTTCCGGTGCTGAAATAGAAGCAGGGCGTTTCCTTGCCGCTGTTCTTCAGCTGTTCCGCAAGATAGAACAGGTCGTTTTCGCTGCCCGGTATTTTATCCGCGCCGCCGAAAGCGAGGTTCCACACGTTTTCGTGGATGACTCGGTTCGCGATATCGAACGCGCCCGACAAAGAACCGGCAAAAGCGTAATTCTCCGGCCGGCGCATGGCGAGCTTGAACGCGCCGTAGCCGCCCATCGACAGCCCCGCGACAAAGGTATCCTCTCTTCTGCCGCTGATTTGCGGGAAAAACCCTCTGCAAATCTTCGGCAGCTCGTCCGCGAAGAAGGTAAAGAATTTCCCGCCGTAAACCATATCGGAATAATACGAAAGCTGCGCGGACGCCATGACGACCGCGATGCCGAGCGGCGCGACATACCGCTCGATCGACGTACGGCGGCACCATATCGTGCAGTCGTCACTCATGCCGTGCAAAAGGTACAAAACCGGGATGCGTTCGCCGCCTTCGCTGCTCTCAATCCCGATTTGCGTATAGGACTTCTGGGGCAATATGACCTCCATATTCGTGCATACGCCGAGAACGTCCGAAAAGAAATTCACATGCAGTAAAGCCATTGTTTTCACCTGTTTTTTATAAAATTATACGCCCGCAAGATCAAACGGGGGCGTGTACTCCGCCTTCGCGCTGCTCCGCTCCTGCATAAAGCCCGCCGTCAAGCCCAGCCGAACCGCTTCCCGTACGACGGCGTTATACTCAAAGCTGGTCACCCGGCGGCGAAGCTCTTTATGCTTTAAGCCCTCGAACGCCGGCGTGTACTGGCTCATCAGGCTGAGCAGGTACTCTCCCGCCGGCAGGTTTTCCTTTATCCAGCGCAGAATGCGGATCGAGTCCTCTCTGCAGCCCGGAAGCACCATATGGCGGATCAGGACCCCTCTCCGCAGGATGCCGTCCTGATCCAGGACCGGTCCGCCGGTCTGGGTAATCATCTGCCGGACAGCCGCGGAAGCGACCGCAAAATAATCCGCCGCGCCGGAGAATTCCCGCGACAGCGCGCTGTCGTAATACTTAATATCGGGCAGAAATATATCGACGTAGTCTTTAAGCAGTTTTACGGTTTCGACTTTTTCATACCCGCCGCAGTTGTAAACGACCGGGATGCGCAGCTTTCCCTTTACGGCGTCCAAAGCCGTCAGTATGCCCGGCAGGTACTGTGTGGGCGTTACCAGATTGATGTTGTGCGCGCCTTGGTTCTGCAGTTCGAGGAAGATTTGCGCGAGCCGGTCCGCGCTTATCTCTTTTCCAAAACAGCCGCTGCTGATTTGGTAATTCTGGCAGTAGCGGCACCTGAGCGTGCAGCCGCTGAAAAAAACCGTGCCGCTGCCGTTCTTTCCGCTGACGCAGGGTTCCTCCCAGAAATGCAGGGCGGCGCGGGCAACCTTTATCTGGTCGCCGCAGCGGCAGAATCCAAAGCGGGTCCGCCTGTCCGCTCCGCATTCCCGCGGACATAGGCTGCAGGAAGCGTACTCAAACATGGACCGCTCCGTTTGCGCCGTAAACACGGTCGCCGCCTTCCTTTTTGGCGTTGTACAGGCAATTGTCAACGGCGGCGATCAGCTTGTCCAGCGTGGCGAAGGCGGGCAGCGGAAATTCGGGCGTGAACACGCCGACGCTGACCGAAACCGCGATGGTTTCTTCCTCGTACAAAATCTTCTGCTCGCGGATGCCGCGGCATATCCGCTCGGCGGTCTCCGTCGCCTGGTCGAAATCAGCGCCGCGCAGCAGCATGATAAACTCCTCCCCGCCGAAACGCGCCGCCATGTCCGCGCTGGTGATGTGCTCCTGCATCACGGCGCAAACCTTTTTCAGCACGAAATCGCCGCATACATGCCCGAACGTGTCGTTGACGCTTTTGAACCGGTCGATATCAAGCATAATCAGCGAAAACTCGGATTCGCCTTTTTTCGCGTCTTCGATCGCCTGACTGGCTTTTTCAAAGAAGTACCTGCGGTTGTAAACTTCCGTCAGCGGGTCGATAAAAGCCGCGTTCTCGAGCATGAGGACTTTGTTGACATGCTCGGTTTCGTTCGCGAAGGTCAAAAGATAGCCATATTCATTGGTGTATTCCTTAATCTTTTTATCCAGCTTTATCAGTTTCGTGGAAAAATACATCTGCCTGCCGTCCACTGTCCGGTTGATAATACAGCTTTGATTGTTGTCGAGAGCGTTCAGCAGTTCCGTATCGTCTGCAAACGCTTCGGATACTTTCCTGAACTTTCTCAGACTGTTTCCGAACACATTTACCGCCGCGGCATTGTATTCGATAATGGTTTTCGCGTCATCCAAAATTAGAATCGGCGTGTCGATCGATTGAAACACCTTCATATACGCGGCCGGAAGCAGGTCAAACAGCCGATATTTGAACAACGTCAGCAGCAGAATAAAAGCAGAAGCTCCCATAAAAAGCGTCGCGCTGTCAAAATTGCTCGTAAAGTACGAGAAATGGCAGCTTGCGACCGTCAGGAAGCCGAGTATGCTCAGCCCCAGCAAAACGGCGGCCTGCTTTCGACGCATACCCGAGGCCGTTTTATACACGTTGTAATAGTTCAGCGCGGAAAGCGCCACCAAAACGGACTGGTACGCGTTGTGGACGAAATACAGGACCCCTTTTTCGTACAGGATGACGTGTAAGCCGCTGTTGGTGATGGAATAGATATGCGATTGATAGAAGTACTGATTGGAAGTATGGGTGAAATTCCCGATTAACGCGATTACCGGAATGACGAAGAGAAGCGGTTTTAGCTTTTGCCATTTGCCTTCCAGGTGCGAAAAGCGTACGGAAATCAAATACCAGATCGGAGCGATCATAACCAATCCGATATATTGAAAATGGTTGTAAAAGATCTTCTGCGACTCGACGTTTGCCGTCAGTTCGAGAACGTATCCGAAAATATAAATCAACGCCGATATCAGCAGCAGTTCCAGCAAACGCTTGCTGCGAATGATGTGTTTTGTATTGTGAAAGAAAAGCAGCAAAAAGAGTATAAGCAAAGAAAGAGCCATTAAAGCTCCGGTCAACAGAACAGATAAATTCATATTTTGCCTACTTCCCGAGTGTTTTTATGTTATGATGCGTTCATCGCAAAGAATTTATAATTTTCTGACTGCGCGGGTTGCACTTTGCCTGCGTCAGAATCAGCCGAAAAACTAAAAAAAACGACGCACAACACCCATTTTATGCACTAACTGTACTATATAAACAACCGTTTTGTCAAGTGCGCGGCCGGCAAAAAGAAATCATCGGCCGGGCGGACTGCACCTGCCGATGTTTTTTTTTATAAATTAATTTAAATGCTTAAACTGCGGCAGATAGTCTTTGTTCTGCGCGAACATCTCGTCAACCATCTGCCTGATTTCGTCCAGCGACAGTTTCGCGGAAGTGAGCGGGTCGAACGCGATCGCGTAGAATACCTTCTGCGGGTCGCCTTCGAGCGCGCCGGCGACCGCGAGCTCCTCGCAGCGCGCGTTGATGTTGTTGAGCAACGCAAGCTGGTCCGGCAGCGGGCCGACGTGAACCGCTTCCAGCTTGTTTTTGGACGCGATCATCGGGACTTCGACGCAGCAGCCATAAGGCAGGTTGTCGATCAGGTTGAAGTTGCGGACGTTGCCGTTAAAGCGGAACATGGTGTTGTCGCCGAACACCGCGTTGAAAATATAGGCGGCATACTCGTTTCCGCGTTTTAGGCTGATTTCATCCTGTTGAATCCAGTCCTCGATGGTCTGCTTCCAGGTTTCCTTGGTTTTCATATAATAGTTCAAAATATAAGCGTGCTCGCCCGGGTTCCAGTTTGTGCCGTGCGTGCAGTATTTCTCTATCAAATCGGGCCGCTTTCTGTACCACGCGACATACTCGCTGTTGTGTCCGCTCGATTCGGTAACATAATAGCCGAGGTGCAAAAACATATTGTTGCGCACCGGCTCGGCGTTTAAAATCTCCGGCTTTTTCATCGCTTCGCGGATGAGCGGATATGCGTCCCTGCCGTTCCATTCGTACTTGAGGTAAAACGCCTGATGGTTGATGCCGGCGCATAAATAGGTAATCTCCTCAATCGGCGCGCCGATCCAGTCGGCGAGCATCTTCGCGGTTCCCTGAACGCTGTGGCAAAGCCCGGTGATTTTCAAATGCGGGAAACGCTCCTGCATCGCGCGGCAGAGCATCGCCATGGGGTTGGTGTAGTTGAGGAAAACCGCGTCCGGACAGTACCGTTCGATGTCTTTGCAGATGTCCAGCATTACGGGAATGGTGCGCAAGGCGCGGAATATGCCCGCCGGTCCGCGGGTATCCCCGACGTTAATGTCGATCCCGTATTTTTCCGGAATCAGGATGTCGTACTTCCAGACGTCGACATCGCCCGCCAAAATCGTGCAGAGAACGCCGTCCGCGCCTTTGAGCGCTTCCGCTCTGTCGGTCGTGGCGGTGACGGTCGCCGGATAATTGCCGGCGGCGATAATCTTCTTGACCGCTCTGTAAATGGCGTCAAGCCGCTCGGGATTGATGTCCATCAAAGCGATGTGTGCGTCGGCGAAAGCCGGAAATGTCAGCAGGTCGGTTACCAGCGAACGCGTGAAACCGAAACTTCCTCCGCCGATAAATGCGAACTTCTTCATAGTCTTGCTGCCTTTCTAAAAACCTTATAAATTAAATTCTTGGTAAGGTATCATTTTGCAATTCGGTATTTACGAACTACAAAATGAATGTCGATACAAAGAATTTATTCCTTTACTTGAATTTCATTCTGTGATCAAAATACTTTTCCCATATTTTGTAGTATTCTTCGTAGCTTATTTTGCCCAGGAAAAAATCACGAGACGCTTCATCTTTCAAGTCTTTATAAGACTTAAAAAATTTCTTGGAAACATAATAAATGATAGCAATTACTATTAAAGTAATAAAATCCGTCATATAATCATCTCCTATTTTTTTAATAGTATATAGTCGAATATTGTCGAGTTTTAAGTATAGTTCGGGTTTTATATAAACTGTTGATAGTCAAGCCAGTTCTTTCTTAACAGTTCCGGTGTGTCCAGCCCGTAAGGACAATGCTCCTTGCAGTGATTGCAGCGAATGCAGTTGTCGATTTTTTTCATTTTCGCAATCCATTCTTCGTTGATATACACCGAAACCGGAGCGCGCCGGATCATCAGCGACATCCGCGCGGCGGTCGGAATCTCGATTTCCGCCGGGCAGGGCAGGCAGTAGCCGCAGCCCCTGCAGAACTCGCCCATCAGTTCGGCGCGGTCTTTTTCGATGACGGCTTTCAGTTTTTCGTCCAAAACCGGCGGGTTCTGCATGAACGATAAAAATTCGTCGAGTTCTTTTTCCCGCTGTATGCCCCAAATCGGCAGCACGTTGTCAAACTGCGCAAGGTAGGCAAAAGCCGCCGCCGAATTGGTAATCAGACCGCCGGACAACGCCTTCATCGCGATAAAGCCGACGTTTTTTTCCGCGCACAGCCGAACCAGATCCCGCTCTTCTTCGGTCGAAAGGTAACTGAACGGGAACTGTACGGTTTCGTATAAGCCGGATTCGACCGCTTCGACCGCTATTTTCAAGCGGTGATTGGTGATGCCGATATGCCGAATCATGCCTTTTTCCTTCGCTTCGAGCATGACCTCGTACAGCCCGGTTCCGTCGCCGGGTTTGGGACAAAACTTGGGGTTATGGAACTGATAGACGTCGATATAGTCGGTCTTTAGGTTTTCAAGCGAAGTTTTCAGCTCTTTCCAAAGCTCGTCCGGCTTTGCCGCCATTGATTTGGTCGCGATGAATATCCTGTCCCGCACGCCGCTGAGCGCGAACCCGATTTTTTCCTCGCTGTCGGTATAAAACCGCGCGGTATCGAAAAAATTGACGCCGCAGTCGTACGCTTTTTTCAGCAGATAGTCCGCTTCGTCACGGCTTATTCGTTGAATCGGCAGTGCGCCGAAGCCGTTCTTATTTGCCTGAATGCCGGTTCTGCCCAAAACTACTGTGTTCAATTTGCGTTTTACCTCTTTTAGTTTAATACATCGGATACTGATGAATCATGCCGTCCGATAAATACAGCACGACGTTGTGAAGCGGCTCCGTAATCGTGATGGCGGCCGGTCCGATTTTTATCACCGTGCCCGGGTAAATCGTACGCGCGCATTTAATTCTTCCGTATCCTTTTACCCGAATCTTTTCATGGATTTGTTCCAGTTCCCTGCTTTCGCTTTCATACAGGGACTCCACCATACTGTAATTATACAGCGCGTTTTCCAGCCGCTCCCTTTTTTCATCGTCAAGACGGCCCGCTTCCTGATACTGCATGAGCAGCGAAATCAGCAGTCTCAGGCTCTGCAGCTGCTTTTGCAGTTTCGGCAGATTATTCTCAATCTCCTGCTGTCTTTCCAAAATGGACGAGTCGGTTCCGACTTCGATGATCGTCTTTATGCCGGACGGCGAACCGATGATGGGGCAGGTAAAATCTCCGCCCACAACCAGACTGCCGCCGTAAAACCTGGCGTAGCTTCCCACGATTTCCAGATTTTTTCCGCAGCGGACGTCGCTGTCCATGATATACTCGGTTCTTGCCGAACCCTTTATGATTACGTTGGAATTCTCGATAAACCGGCCGTTAAAGTTGCCGCCGCAAAACACTTCGCTGCCGTTGGTTCCCCTGCGGAGCGTGATGTTGCCGCCGGCTTTCAGTTTTGCGTTTTCAACCGTGCCTAAAACTTCGATGTTGCCTTTCGCTTCGACGGAAAAACCGGTCTTCACGTTCCCCCGGACGATGATGTTCCCGTTCACGTTAAGGTTACCGGTGGAATGGTCCACGTTGTTTTTGACATAAAAAGTGTCGCTTACGGTGATCCTGCCGTTGATAAATTCGACATGACCGTCGATGAGGGAACGTATCTCGGTGTTGTCCTTATTGAAATATGTATTGTTGCCCAAAAGAATCGGCGCGGGTTTTCCCCGCTTCGGATACAGCTTGACTCCGGTCACCGTCATGCCCTCCGTACCCGGCGTTTCAGGCGTTATCGTGCACAACAGCTGGTCTTTGACAACATTCTCGACAATATCCAGGCATTGGTAATCAATGGTTCCGTCCTCGCGCACTTTCGGCTTTAAGTCTTTGATCGGATTAAACTTCAGCTCATACGCGGCGTCCACGCCGTTTACTTCCGCAACGCCGCGCGCGATTTCGATTCTTTGATTATAAACAGGGTTTTTGACCAGGTCCAGCAGCTTTTTTTCATTGATGCCGTAAACAATCCGCTTGCCGGCCAGCGCTTTCCGCAACGCTTCCAGCGTAGGCGGCGCGCCGCCGTTCACAGGCGGTTCGATTATAAGCCAGGCTGTCAGAAAGTCGTCGGACACTTCGGCTTTAATGACTGCGTCAATCGGAAAAGTATTCTTTTTTTCCGGCAGTTCATATACGGAAGCTTTGTGATCCGAGTTTATCAAATCCCTCACCCGTTCAATTAATATATTATTATATATCGGCAAATTGCTGACTTCTTATAACATATACCATATCGCGCCCGCCGCGCCTGCAAGCAGCGTTAAGAGAATCGGATTGATGTTGAATTTTATATTGCACACCGCAGTGACGGCAAAAACGGCGACAAGAAATACGGACACAGTGCCGAAGAAATCGGAAAACAGCGTTGCAAGCTGCGCTCCCGGCTGCAAAAGAACGCCGGAAGCGATGGTGAGCGACGCGGCGGCGATGAGCCCGACCGCGGCCGGCTTTACGCCCGACAAAAAGCTGTTCATAAACTTGTTTTCCTTATATTTTTCAATAAACCGCATTACGAGCGTGATAATGATAATCGACGGCAGAGAAACGCCGACCGTAGCCGCCAAAGCGCCCCAAAAGCCGGCATACAAATACCCGACATAGGTGGCGGCGTTTATCGCAATCGGGCCGGGAACGATCATGTCCAGCGCGTTCAAATCCGCGAACTGCTGCGCGGTGATCGAGAACTTCTCGGACTCGGTAATTATCATGGAGAGCATCGAGTAGCCGCCGCCGAAACCCATCAGCCCGATTTTAAAGAAAGAATACAGCAGCTCGGCGCACTTTACAATCATTTTGCGACTTCACCTTTGCTTTTTATTCTCTGATAAACATAACCCGCCGCGCCTGCCGCCAGCACCACCAGCGGCGCGCTGACCTTCGCAAAAAGCACCAGCGCGAAAGCCGCAAGCATCACGACGACGGCGAACCTGCTTTTCAGGTTGTGCCTGCCGAGCGAAAACGCCGCCGAAAGCACCAGCGCCGCCGACGCCGCGCGAATGCCCATGAAAGCGCCGGCAACCGGCCCTTCCTGCGGAACGAACTGCAGCAGCACCGTCGCCGCGATCATCAGCGCGAACGCGGAAAAGGTAGCGCCGAACCCCGCGACCAGCATGCCGAGAAACCCGCCGGCGCGCCTGCCCACAAAGCACGCGCAGTTGAGCGCGATGACGCCCGGAAGCGTCTGCGCGAGCGTCGCGTATTCCATAAAGTCCTCTTTGGGCATCAGCTTGTATTTTTCGACCACGTCTTTTTCGATTACCGGGAGCATCGCGAGGCCGCCGGCGAAGGTAAACGTGCCCGCCTTGAAGAAAATCACAAACAACGCCCACAGTATTTTAAATTTATTCTTATTCAAACGTAACTCTCCTGAGTCCTTTGCATTGATCGCTTTTTTATGCCTGCCGCTGTTTTTATCATGCGCCGAAACCTTCGCGTTTATGTTCGGCGTCTTGCGGCGAAGAAAATCTCAAAAAAATATCGGCATGCCGCGAAAACAGTAAAATGCCGATACCAGATGACGATCCATGTTGACAGCTTGTCTTTTATGCTTTTATTGTAACATAACTGGCGAATTTTTCAAGAATTTTATTCACTTTTATTCAGCCATTCGAGCACAGGCGCGAGATTTTCTTCCTTGACGCCGTTATAACCATTTTGGATATGCTCGATTGCTTCCTTCGTTTCTTCGTCCGGGTCTTTCCGGCTCTTTAACACCCTGACGAACATAGACAGCATCACCCTGTCCCAAAACGGCATTTCTTTTAGCGGCAGGCATCCGCCGCGCAGATAAAAGAAGGGGATATCTTCGATTTTGTTCCGGGTTTTGACCGCTTCTTCGCTCGGTTCGGCGGTCCGCGCGGTGCCCGTAGCGCAGACGGCTTTAAGTTTGAGATTGCGGACTTTGTTCAGCCCCTGAATCTTCCCTACTTTTATCCAGCCCAGAAAAACAATCTCCTCGTCAGGACTTATACCTGTCAGCTCGTTTACGCTGTAAGCCTTCATTCCGGTTTTCGCCGACAGCATCTCGGCGTACTTTTTGGTAAATCCCGTTTTGGACGCATACACAATGACCATTTTAAATTCTCCTTTATGATGAAGTAAAACCCCTGCAAATGACAGGGGCTTATACGATTAACGCGAATATCCCGGGTGAATGGTGACGACTTCGCCGCCCAAGTTCCGGTCAACGCCTTCGTAGGTGACCGTAAACTTCGTCGGGTCGGGCGCGCTTGTCACGCCGCGGCGGTTATCTCCCATCGGGACGCGGTAAACAGTACCGTTGATCTCGCGGTACAGATAGGTTTCCTGCCAAATGGCGTTCTTAATTTCAGTCTGTGTAGCAATCGCGGTTTTTCCTTCGTTTCCGGACTGGTCAATCGCGTTGACGCGCTTGAACTCCGCGTTCATGCCGGTGCCGTGTCCGGGCGACGTGAAAACGGGGCTGACAAAGTTCGCCGGGTCTTTCCAGCCGTACTTCTTGCGCATCTCGACCGAGCTGGGAAGCGTGGATTTTTCCAGCACTTCAATCTGAAGCTGCATCTTGTTCGGCGCCGGGATATAAATAATCATGCGCAGCTTGTCGCCGGGCAGATAGTAATACTCGGTGTAGCGCCAGTGGTAGTTGGCAATGCAGTTGTTGCCGTTTGCGGTTACGGCGTATTCGCCGTCGTGCGCGTCGTAGCCGCCCTCATCCTTGTCCTCGGACGTAATATAGCGCCAGAACGGTCTGAAGCAGATGCTGCCCGTGCTTAATTTCTGGTTCTCGACATCAATTAACGCTTTCGAGAAGGACAGCCCTACGTCCGACTCGCTCAATGCATGTCCGCCCATATATACCGACGGGTTGTCGAGGTTTTTCGCGTACGGGTCAAAGTCCAGCTCGGTGTTGTAGCTGCCGTCATAACGGGTGATTTTTACTTCGGGCAGGGTGACGACGCCCTCGATGCCGATCCATTTATCTTTGGAAGAAACCACTTTATGATACCAGGCGCCGCCGAACACGGCAGGATTTTCGGGGTTCAAAACTTCTCCCTCGATCGTACCCGTATAGACGGGCGGCGCAGCCAGCACGGTCGCGTTCCGAACGATGATTTTTCTTTGAACCGGGTTTGCCTGATTGCCTGCGGAATCCGATAAGGTATAAGTAATCATATATTCACCGGGTACAGCCGGGTCAAAACCTCCTTTGTCAACCTGAATCTGATCTGTAATATCGCCGTCTTTATTGTCCGAGCCCGTAACCCCGGCCATCAAATCATATTCTTCCCCTTGAAGAATACTGACTTTCGTCTCCGACGATTTGATTTTGATAACAGGCTTGGTCGTATCGTTCGATACGGCGTCTTCTGAAACGCCCGCCGAAACCTCCGAATCGGCGGAGGACGAAGCCGCGCAGCCTGTGTTCAGCAATATGATTGCAGCGGTTAGAAGTAAAAAGATAAACTTTCGCATAGTTTTTCCCCATTAATGATTCTTTAAAACACAATACCTGTGCTTCGGCGTTTGATGTCCGCTTACGCAAACCAGTTTTATTATAGAATTCTTAAGTTTCAATGTCAAGGAAAATAAAAGAAAATTGAATGTTCCGCAGCAACTCACTCGTAAGCTGTATGGAAATTCTTTCATCGTTCCCGCGCTTTCACCGAACGGCCGCCGCATAGCCGGCAAACGCCGCATGCGCTTTATACGCTTCCTTGGCAAAGTATTTGCATAATAGCGCATAAAACCAAAACAGCTTTCCAGGGCGACGCCTTAAAAAGCCGTTTTTTGCGTATAGAATTAGTTTTTTGCTTTTCTTTGCAAGTACGTTCGAATCTCCGCTTCCGAGCCGTCGATCATCTTTCGGTCGGCGGGGCAAAGCAGCAGTTTTTTTGCCTCATCCAGCAAAAACCAATCGATCCGGTTGTGTTCCCTGCAAACAGGCTCGCCGGCCGCGAGGGCGCAGATATAAAAATGAATACGGACGGTAATGTCCGCATATTCGTACACGACTTGATTTACCAAATGCTCCGTTTTGATTGCGATTCCCAGCTCTTCGCGGCATTCGCGGGCAAGACAGGCTTCGGGGGTCTCGCCGTCTTCTACCTTTCCGCCCGGGAACTCCCACAACAGTTCGCAGCGCTTTCCCTTTGCCCGCTGGCAGAGAAGCAGTTTGCCGTCCCGAATTATGATTGCTGCGGTTACTTCAGTCAAATTTTGCACCTCTGTTTATAACTGATAAGCCACTAAAAAATTAACCTGCTTTTTTATAGGTTCAAAACCATTCTCCATATAAATCTTTGCGGCGATTGGATTGTCCGTATCCAGATAAAATAAATTACCCCGCGTCGCATCATAGTTTTCAAGAAGATATCGCAAAAGCGCGCGGCAATACCCTCTGTTGCGGAAATTCAAATCCGTGTATATATCATTCAACCTGCAGACATTATCTATATATTCGACCGCGCCGATAACAACCGGTTCATTTTTGTCATTATAACCCGCAAAAAAGTCGCAACAGCCGGACTTCATTATAAGCGCTCTTTTTCTATATCCCTCGTCATCGCCTTTATGCTTTTGCTTGTATAAACGAAGAATCCCTTCATCCAAATGCTGTAGCCGTTTGAATGTCAGACTGTTATATGACGAGTGAGCACCTGTTTTCTTTTCTTTCAAAACGTAATATTGACTATCGTTATACAAAATAAGGGTATAGCCGCATTTACTTAGCAATGCTTCAAAACGCGCATATGCCGGAGTTTTTGGCGCAACAAACTGATAAATGCGCGGGCTGATGTTTTTTTCTTTATAAAATGATGTGATAGTAGCCAATTTTGCTTCGTCTATTTCTGAATAATCGAAAAAACGCGTATGGTTCGCATCGTATAGGTCAGGATTTTCTTCATTATAATACATGGACGCAAACTCGGTTGTGTAACACTTGCTGAACAATATCGGAAACTTACATTCAAACCGTATTATTTCCGAAAACAACTGCTCGTCATCCATCGTTTTAACTCCTTGTTGTAAAAAATTCTTTATACGCACCTAAAACACAAAATAAGTATAACACAAATGCGTTTTAAAAGCAATATTGTATAGACTTTTTCCGATAATATAAAACAACCCGCATTTTACGCAGCAGTATAATGCGGGTTGTTTTATGTAGCAGTTGTAACACACTTACACAGCTTTTGATTTACTCATATACTCTTCTAAACTGGAAGGATGATATTTCTCGGAATTATTGAGAAACCATATATAAGGAGTAAAAATACCCTTTTTCTTCCATCAGTTCATCAAACGTGCCCTGTTCGATCAGGCATCCGTTCTGCAGAACGAAAATCTTGTCGTATTTCTTCAAGATTTCCTCTTCCAGCCGATGCGTTACGATGATACGGGTCAGGTTTTCAATATTCAGAATCGAGTTCGTAATGGCGACGGCCGTTTTTGCGTCCAGCGCGGCGGTCGCTTCGTCCACAAGCATGACCGAACTGCCTTTTAAAAGGCATCTCGCGATGGAAATGCGCTGCCGCTCGCCGCCGGACAAGCCGTTTCCGTTTTCGCCGCAGCCGTACTCCATGCCTTTCTGCGCGATCAGCTCGGTCAAACCCGCCTGTTCCGCAACATGTTTGATTCTTTCCTCGTCAAACTCCTTAAACATGGTGATGTTGTTCTTGATGCTGCTGTCGAACACGAACACGTTCTGCTGTATGATCGACACCAGATCGTACAGGGAATCGAGGTTGATCTCTCTCAACTCCTGACCGTCATAGCGGATCTCGCCCTGATAGGTAAAATAACTGCCCATCAAAAGGTTGAGCAACGTGGATTTTCCGCTGCCCGAACCGCCGACCAGCGCGTAGCTTTTTCCGGCCTCGAACCGCATCGAGACATCTTTGAGTATCGGATGGTTTTCCTCATAGCCGAAGGTGACGCGCTTTAGCTCGATCGCATCCCGCAGCGTTTGCCCGATCGGATTGCCGGTCTGTTCCGCTTGTTCCGACAAGGCTAACGCGAGCTTGTCTACGAGCGCCAGCGCCGCTTTGCGGTTCGCCAGAATCTGCGGAACCTCTCCGATGGGGCTGATGACAAAGTTCATCAGCTGCACAAAGATAATGACCACGCCCGGGGTGATCGCTTTGTTCTGCAGCGCGAGATACGCGCCGAACAGAAACACGCCGAACTGCGCGATAACGCCGGTTACTACGCCGATCATGTTAATCAGAATCTCTACCTGTTTTCTTCTCCGCTTGGAAAGCTCGGTTTCTTCGTTGCTCGCGCGGAAGAGCTTCATCATTTCTCTTTCCGCTTTAAAGCTCTTTATCACAGAGAACCCGTTCAGCATATCCTTGACCGAACCGAGAAAACTTTCGTTCTTTTAGAAACCGTTTTTTCCATTACGGCAAGCCTGTTTCCGGTCAAAATCGAGCCTATGACGGGGAACAGCGACAAAAGCACCGCCGCAAACGTCAGCAGGGGGCTGTAATAGAGCATAACCGCAAACGCGCCGACGAACGTGACAACCTGCTGAATCAGCGGGAATATTGTCATTAAGTAGTTTTTCTCGATGCTGTTCGCGTCGTTGGACAGCGCCGAGAGGTAGGTCGCGGTGTTTTCGGTCGCGAAAGAGCTGATGCTTTTTTTGGAAATCTCAGAAAACGCCATATTCTTATACTGCGCCATCGCCTTTTCTACAAAACGAGGGTTGGTTTTCCCGTTCAGCATCAAAATCGCGACCAACAGAATGGCGGTCCCGCTGCTGATAAACAGGAGCTGGAGCAAATCAAAGGTTTGATTTTTTCCGGTTGATGCGTCGATGATCTGCTGAAGCAGCCACGACAGCACAAGGTTTATGACCGCAGCCATCAAAGTCGCCGCCACCGCGCCGGCGAAGTTCAGGCGGTTGTTGCGCATAAACTGCGCTCGCAGTTTTTTGCTCAACTGCGCCGCCGCCGGATTTTGAGAAGTGATTGATTCTGCTTTTTTCTTTCGCTTCATGGTTGATTCTCCCTGTTGTCCGTATGATTTATGATATTGTTCCAGATTTGCGTAAGGAAAGGAGCGGTTTTTTCATCGGCGGCGACGATTTTTTCTATGCTCTCCATCGCCGTCTCGCCGGCGTCGTCGCCGAGAATCAGCTTTTTGCCTTTGTAGAACTTGACGTTCTGCGCGTTGTAATCCGGCGCAGCGTCAAACTTCTGCGCCAGCGCGTACGCTTTCTGCAGGCATTTCCGGGCTTCGCCGAACTGTTTTAGGTTCGCGTAGTTCTGCGCCATGCAGGCAAGAAGAATAACCTGAATTTTATCAATGTACGAAACCTGGCCGTCTTTCCGCAGATGCTCCGATACGTCATACCCCATGTTCAGCGCGTCGCAGGCGGTCCTGTAATCCTTCATATCCGCGTAAACAATCGAAAATCCGATACAGCAGCGCATAAGATTCGTAACGCAGTCCAGCAGGCCTTCCGACAAGTACGGAACCGCTTCCTTCGGATTCTTCCCCTGCGCCAAAAATATGCCAAGAATGCCGTTGTTAATGCCGCAGTAGTTGTATTTTTTTAAATGCTCGTAGGCTTCTTCGTTTTTGCCCAAATAAGCCAAAAGCTCGCCGATGGATATCTGAATGGACAGCTCGCTGACGCTTTTATCCCGGCTCTGCCCGACCAGCGGACAGCAGCGGCGGTACAGTTCCAGCGCTTTTTCCAACGCGTCCTTTTTCCGTTTCTCCACCCCCTGCAGCGTAAGCAGCAGCGCGCTTTGGTATAGAATATCGAAATGGTTTGGGTATCTGCGGATGGCGTTGAGCGCGGCTTCCGCGCCCTTATCGTACTGTTTTTCATAGCGGTAGGTTTTGATTTCCTCCGCGAGGTCGTCCGCCGAGCGGTCGGTTAGTTCGATCGAGAACAATACGTCCAAAGAAACGCCGAACAATTTTGCCAGCTTGGGCAGCAGCATGATGTCCGGGTTGGACTGCCCCGACTCCCACTTTGAAACGGCGCCGACGGTGACGCCCATGATTTCCGCGAGCTGTTCCTGCGTCAGATTCATTTCTTTCCGCAAGGTTTTTATTTTTTCGCGCAGCATTTATTTTCCTTCTTTCGGCTTATTGTATCACGCTGATTTTCGACAGTACATATACTGTTTTTACTATTGGTAATAAAATAATTATACCATTGGTAAAATTCTTTGTAAAGCGTCGCCCTGATTTTTTATATAAAAAACCCCCGCGTCTGCGGGAGCTTGTTTTTAATATGCGTATATCCGTTACGGTTTCCGCGCTGCAAAAAGCCGAAGTAAAGAAGGAATATCGAAATCAGCGCCGCGCGTCTTTGCATGTCGTTCTCCTATAATTTTCAGATATATCCCCCTGTTTCGTTTTCGTGCGTCTCGTCCTTATCCTGGAAACGCCATCTGTCATTCTGTTATAGAATCAATTCTGCGAGTTCAGCAAAACTGTTGGCGATTACGCCTTCGTACGGTACGTTTCTGCTGTTGAACAGAATCGGACGCATGCCGAGTTCGCCCGCGGCTTTCAGATTTCTCTCCCGGTCGTCTACAAAGACGCAGTCTTCCGCCCTGCAGCCCAGCTTTTCCAACGTTATCTGAAAAATGCGTTCGTCCGGCTTTCTGATTTTTAAATCCCCGCTGACGCTGACGACGTCAAAATACCGGTTTATGTCGAACTTTTCGCGCAAGTGTCTGCTCCAGCTGCCCGCGTCGTTCGAGATAATCGCCATTTTATACTTCTTTCTGGCGGCGGCGGCAAAATCATAAAAACCGTCGTTGATTTCCGCGGATTTCAGAAATTCTTTTTCGATTTTCTCCAAATCGCCCTGATACCCAATCCGCTTCCAAATCTCGATCGAGGGGATTTCGCCCACTTCCGCTTTCAGCCAGTGCGCGTAGATTTCCTCCGGCGTTAAATCCGGGAAGGTTCTTTGTACGTACGGAACAAATTCGTCTCCCGTCTGCTTGATGATTACGCCGTACATGTCTAAAACAACGGCTTTCAAAACGTTTCCGAATCTTTTCATAACGCTCCATCAATTCCGGCAAATTTTATTTTTATTATAAAGAATATTGAACAAAAATTCAAGCAAAAAAGAAAATCCGGTTCGGGTGTTTTCGCCCTGCCGGATTTATGTTCGCGCGTTCGAACCCTGAGTAAACCTTGACGCCGGCGGCCGCGCGCCCGTCGCCGCGGTTTTGTCGGACAGTCTCGTTTTTACGGCCATATCGCCATCGTCACCGTGCCGGCGGTCATGAGCGCCAGCCCGACGACAGCTCTTTTCTTTAGTTTTTCTTTCAGCGCAATGCGCGAAAACGCGATTGAAAACAGAATGTTCAGCTTCTCAATCGGCCCGACGACGCTGACATGCCCTTTTTGAATCGCGTAATAATAGCAGACCCACGACGCGCCGGTCGCTAGTCCGGAAAGGCAGATAAAGAGCAGCTCTTTTTTGTCAACGGTTTTGATTCGTTTCTGCTTTCTCTTGCCGAAAACAATCAGCCACGCGAAGACAAGCACAACCCATGTGCGGATTGCTGTTCCAAGATTGGATTCCACACCGGAAATGCCGGCTTTCGCGAGAATGGCGGTCAGAGCGGCAAACACGGCGGCAAACACCGCGTAAATAAACCATCCTTTTTCCTTGCGCGACTGCACATCCTGTTTTTCAATCATCAGGTATATGCCGACGGCGATCAGCGTCACGCCGATGATCTTTGCGGCAATATTGCTGGTTTCATGAAAAAGGATTATCGCCAAAATCACCGTCAGCACCGTGCTGGATTTGTCAACCGCCACCACTTTGTTGACATCCGCCATGGAAAGTGCCTTGAAATAGCAAATCCATGAGCCGCCGGTGGCTATGCCGGACAAAAGCAGAAAAATGACGGATTTCGCCTCAATCTGCAGAATGGTCGCGGCAGAACCGACTATAAACACCATGATCCATGAAAAAATCAGGATGACAACAGTTCTGATTGCCGTAGCCAAATCCGAATCGGTATTTTTAATGCCGCATTTGGCAAGTATGGACGTCAGACCTGCGAAGAAGGCGGACAGCACCGCCATGATAAGCCACAGCATTTATTTTCTCCTTAAACTGTTTAGTATAGACTCAATTACATATAGTCTGCCCATTATCGTGCAGTTTTTTATGCGTTTTTTACAGTATAAAGCAACTACACTATAGCATTTATAAATAAATTGTCAATGCATTTTTTAAAATATATTTCCAATAAAAAGAAAAGCGCTCTCACAAATCAGCATAGAGCGCCTATTTTAGTTCCTCGATTTACTTTTTAAAATACCTCTCCACATACGCTGTCCAGCGGTCGTAAACTTCTATGCGGCTACGACTCCGGAAGGAAATTTCAATCCACTCTCCCCGTGCGGGGAGAGACCTTTCGGCGGGCGGTCGCTGTTCGTTACCCCGACGATTTCAATCCACTCTCCCCGTGCGGGGAGAGACCTCAAAGGATACGGGACAGCCGATTATGCCACCATTTCAATCCACTCTCCCCGTGCGGGGAGAGACCGGGCCGGAGACGCGTTTCGCGCCGTTTAGCAAAATTTCAATCTACTCTCCCCGTGCGGGGAGAGACGCTGTGACAACCGCATAACCGTTGCGGTTCTCTACATTTCAATCCACTCTCCCCGTGCGGGGAGAGACAAGCGGTCCGCCAACTTCTTTTCTCGACTTAGTGATATTTCAATCCACTCTCCCCGTGCGGGGAGAGACTTCCCGGACCCGGCTCAGGTCATTCGCCCGAAGATTTCAATCCACTCTCCCCGTGCGGGGAGAGACCCTTCAAGTACTGTGTATTTCCTTCAATCCTGTTATTTCAATCCACTCTCCCCGTGCGGGGAGAGACCGGCTACGAACATAGGCGACTGTTCCGCGGCTACATTTCAATCCACTCTCCCCGTGCGGGGAGAGACTAAGCTGGTAAACGATTTGCTGACTGGTACAGCAATTTCAATCCACTCTCCCCGTGCGGGGAGAGACTTCGGCTTCTCTTGGGTCGCAGGTTGCCCCGAGAATTTCAATCCACTCTCCCCGTGCGGGGAGAGACATAGTGAGGTGATATATATGGCATGGCAAACACCATTTCAATCCACTCTCCCCGTGCGGGGAGAGACATGAGGATGACGCGGCATCGAGACACTATATTGATTTCAATCCACTCTCCCCGTGCGGGGAGAGACATGAGGATGACGCGGCATCGAGACACTATATTGATTTCAATCCACTCTCCCCGTGCGGGGAGAGACACAAGAGCGCGACAATGGCCAAATGCAACCTCCACATTTCAATCCACTCTCCCCGTGCGGGGAGAGACCCGCCATGTTCTGCCGCATAATTAAACCGCGCGACATTTCAATCCACTCTCCCCGTGCGGGGAGAGACGGCCTGGCTTAAACAAAGCAATCAAATACTTTATTATTTCAATCCACTCTCCCCGTGCGGGGAGAGACTCGTTTACGGCTCCAACAAAAGCTGAAGCAGAACTTATTTCAATCCACTCTCCCCGTGCGGGGAGAGACATCAAGTTTCCTTGCGGTATGGGCTACCTTGTGTATTTCAATCCACTCTCCCCGTGCGGGGAGAGACTTATTACGCCCGCGAACAATTAATGAAAGGAAAGTATTTCAATCCACTCTCCCCGTGCGGGGAGAGACTCCATTTGCTTTAGCCCGGATAAACTCGTCCTCATTTCAATCCACTCTCCCCGTGCGGGGAGAGACTCCGTTCTCGCTTTTGTAGATATAGAGCCAAGATATTTCAATCCACTCTCCCCGTGCGGGGAGAGACCAAATTAACCTTTGTCGGAGATACCGCCAAAGCTGATTTCAATCCACTCTCCCCGTGCGGGGAGAGACGCAAACCACCATCAAAGTTGTTTACCCAATAATGATTTCAATCCACTCTCCCCGTGCGGGGAGAGACCTTAACGCCGGCATCAATATCATTGTAGCTTTGATATTTCAATCCACTCTCCCCGTGCGGGGAGAGACTCGATATTGGTTATAGTACCGACATCACCCGTTGATTTCAATCCACTCTCCCCGTGCGGGGAGAGACCGAAAAGCAAAAAAGATTTGCTGATTACTATATTATTTCAATCCACTCTCCCCGTGCGGGGAGAGACCTGCCAGACAACGCTTATCTTCACCTTTACCAATATTTCAATCCACTCTCCCCGTGCGGGGAGAGACATTCTTCATGCTGTCGCCGGGCGTATGGGGTATTATTTCAATCCACTCTCCCCGTGCGGGGAGAGACTTCAATATTCGACTATCCCGTACATGGCGATGGTATTTCAATCCACTCTCCCCGTGCGGGGAGAGACTATGTCAACTGCCATAATATCACCTCAATTAATGATTTCAATCCACTCTCCCCGTGCGGGGAGAGACTTATGTCAACTGCCATAATATCACCTCAATTAATGATTTCAATCCACTCTCCCCGTGCGGGGAGAGACGCAGGCTGTCATCAACAATT